>JAEEGL010218049.1_pt1 | contig 30058 bp, 25 predicted proteins | sample 9134231 | NCBI WGS metagenome assembly JAEEGL01 (sample SAMN16246548, study PRJNA631951) | gut metagenome | biome: gut microbiome; feature: rumen; material: fiber-attached | host: Bos | place: Iran: Karaj | collected 2018-10 | reverse complement strand
TATCCGGCAAACAAGGCAGCGAAGCTTCCTCCGATTGAAGCACTCAGGTATCAGGGATAACGATTCAGAAAGGACAGAAAATGAAGCAGCTTTTGCTGATTGTAAACCCCAAGGCGGGCAGAGGTACCACAGAACGCAATCTTTCTTCCGTCATAAGCATGCTCTCTTCCAACGGATATATGACGACGGTTTACTACTCCCAGAACCGGGGGGATGCCCGCCGCGTTGCGCAGGAATGCACTGCACAGTTTGACACGGTGGTCTGTTCGGGCGGGGACGGGACGCTGGAAGAAGTGGTTGCCGGAGTGATTGCCGGGGGCAATCACTCCAGAATCGGGTATATTCCGGCAGGAAGCACAAACGATTTTGCCTACACGCTTTCCATTTCGCCCGATCCCAAGAAAGCGGTTTCCACGCTGATCCACGGGGAGAATTTTGCCTGCGACGTTGGGCTTTTCAACGGGAAAATATTTATCTATGTTGCCGCATTCGGCGCATTTACCGATGTCTCCTATCGGACGGACCAGGACCTGAAGAACGTGATCGGCCATGGCGCCTACATCCTGGAAGGCGCAAGGAGCCTGTTTGACCTGAAACCGTTCCCCATGAAGCTCATGTTTAACGGGGAGACGATGGAGGGGGAATTCCTTTATGGGATGATCTCCAACAGCCGTTCCGTCGGGGGGATCCGGAACATGATTCCGGAGGATATCGGGCTGGACGACGGGGAATTTGAGATTCTATTGATCCGGAACCCTGAGAGCACGAAAGACTGGGAGACGCTGATTACCGCAATGGTTTCCCGCCAGCCGGACGGGCATATGATGTATCTTGGACGTTCGGAAAGGGTCCAGTGCTATTCGCCGCAGAAAATTGCCTGGACGCTGGACGGGGAAAACGGCGGGATCCATTCCAAATGCGAAATCATCAACCAGAAGCAGAAAATCCGGATTATCCGGGACAGGAAGGAATAAGCGATGAGCTTTTCATACGTCACGCCAATTGCCATAATCGTCGCATGCGGCGTTATCTACCACATATCTGCCAAGTACACACCGACCGGGCTGGATCCGCTTGCATCCCTGACTGTTACCTATGCGGTAGGAACCGCCGTTTCAGCGGTGCTCTATTATGTTTTCAACAGAAATGGGAATCTGATCCGGGAGTGTGCATCGGTGAACTGGACTGCTTTTGCACTTGGGGCCTGCGTAGTGGGGCTTGAGGCGGGAAGCATCCTGATGTACCGCGCGGGATGGAATGTAAACACCGGGTACGTGGTGCACTCATCAATTCTGGCAATCCTTCTATTATTCCTTGGATTCTTTCTGTTTGGTGAGGCGATTACATTCAAAAAGGTAGCAGGGATTGCGCTTTGCCTCGGCGGGGTGCTTCTTTTGACGATATGATGGAAAGGATAAAAGGGAAAGATGAAAATCAGGATTAAAAAACTGAAGGATAACGCTGTCATCCCAACGAGGGGCTCTTCCAGCGCTGCCGGTTATGATCTGTACGCATGCCTGGAAAACCCGGTATCCATCGCTCCCGGTGAAACCGTTCAGATCGGTACAGGCCTGACTGCGGAAATCCCGGAGGGATATTTCGCCGCTTGCTTCGCGAGAAGCGGACTGGCGTTCCGCGAGGGACTCCGCCCGGCAAACTGTGTGGGCGTAGTAGACAGCGACTATCGCGGCGAATACATTGTTGCGCTGCATAATGATTCCGAGACTGTACGGACGGTTGTATCCGGGGAAAGAATTGCGCAGCTGGTTATCCTTCCCTATCTCACGGTAGAATTTGTTGAATCGGACACGCTCAGCGGGACGGAGAGGGGAGCGGGAGGATTCGGTTCTACCGGAAAGTAATACCGGCCCAGGTGAAGCAGACACATCTAAAATCAAAATTTTGAAATAAAAAACGGACAGCTTACGGACAGAAAAAGGATGCATTCTGTCCGCTTTTTTTGTATAATAACGGCATGAATATATTGAGAAAATAAAATAACTTGCCGATAAAAGGAATAATAAGTGAAAATAATAAAAAAACATACCGATAAAGGAATATAAATGTGAATTCATAAAATATTCATGCTGATAAAGGAAATTATTCATCAAATTATTATTTAATATTTGTGTAACTTACTGATAACGGCAAAAAAAGAACAAAATATTATTATAAATATTGTAAAATTGCCGATATGGCGTTATAATTAATTGAAAGAGAGTGCAGGATCTGTGCGGTATTTTTCTGTAACTGAAACCGCGAAACGTTGGGGAATGTCCGAAAGGACAGTCCGCAACTATTGCGCCAGCGAGAAAATACCGGGATCCTTTCTAACCGGGAAAACCTGGAATATCCCGGAAGATGCAGTCAGACCAGGAAGAAGCGGAAGGAAGGGTTCGGAGCGAAACACTCTGCCGGGCCGCATGCGGGTTGAAAAGCGGGATGGAATTCTCGGAGGAATCTATGAGGAAATCCAGGTCCTGACCGCCGCAGGATGTGTTTCTGACCGGAGGGGGAACCTGACCGAAGAGCAGATCCGGATGATATTTGAAACCGGAAGAATTGGACAGGGCGGAGAGACGGCAGACCTGGAAGACGTGATTACTGCGATGAACAGCTTCTGCTGCATTGACCTGATTTTAGACAATCTTTCTCGGACCCTGAACGAACATCTGATACAGGAACTGCACCGCACGCTGAAGAGCGGCACGCAGGAAAGCCGGAAAGAATGGTATGCCCTTGGCGAGTATAAGAAACTTCCGAACCATGCAGATCAGGGCAGCGGAACGGTTCCCAAAGAGACACCTGAAGCGATGAAGAAACTTCTTGAGAGTTACCGGAAAGCACCGAAGACATTGGATGCACTGTTGGAATTTCAGTACCGTTTTCTGAGAATTCAGCCGTTTCAGAGCGGGAACGAAGGGCTGGGAACGATGATTTTACTGCGGGAATGCCTCAGCAATCAGATTACCCCGGTTCTGACAGGGACAACGGATCAGGAGGAATACCGGCGGGAACTCCGGGGATGGGAAACAGACCGGAACAGGCTGAAAGAGTTTTGCTTGAAAAAACAGATGAGCACCAATAAAAAGCTGGAAGCTTTTGGAATTGAGACCAAGGTGAACTGAAGGAAAAACAGAACAGGGACTGGAGTATGAGGACGGAGATGTTTCAAATGAAAAAGAACAGTATTTTGGCTATTGCAGCAGTATGGATTCTTGCCATGGTGATGCTGTGTCCCGGACTTGCTCAGGCAGACGGAGCGCAGATTGCGACAAGTACTGTCAAGAACGGGGATACTTCCGTATCCGTAACAGTAACCGGATTGCAGAGCGAATCTTCCGGACCGAAGCAGATCCGCCTGCAGATTTCTGATTCGGGCGGGAATACCGTAGGAAGTTCCTTCAGTACCGAAGTGGACGGCGAAACGGACAAGGTGGAGGCTGTTCTCAGCAATGACAAGGGATATCATGCGGGACAGTATACCGTCGTTTTACAGATCGGGACCGGGGAAGAATCGGCAACAGTGGTGACCCAAACATTCTCCGTTCCAAAGATCACTCCCAACCTGACCCTTTCAGCAGAGACGGTTGCAGGGGATAAGGGAAAGGCAAATATCCAGCCGTCAGAAATTGTCCTTGGGTGCAGCAACCTGACATTCGGTTCGGTTTCAAAGGAGAATATTGTAATCAATAACCTTCCGGAAGGGGTCAGCTACTCAGTAGAAGGAGGGGACGGTTCCCCGGTTAAGATCAGCTTCTCTGTAGCAGAAGGGAAACCCGACCAGGCCGGAAAAGCGACCAAGACGATTGCGATAGACGCTTCTGCATTTGATGAAGGACCCGAGGATGCGGAAAACGGCAGCATCAGTTTTAACTGGTATATCCGGGATATCTATCCGGTATCCTACAGATACGGGACGGAAATCAGAACGGATGAAAAGGTTGAGGGAAAGAGCCTTACGCTGAAAGGAGAAGGACTCTTCTCTGAAGCCGGGAAATATCAGAGCGGCTGGACGCGGACAGAAGGATCCGATACTGTGGATTATGAACTGGGCGGAAAGTATGAAGAAGATCAGCCGCTGACCCTGTATCCGGTATGGCGCGACCCCAAAACCTATTCGATCATTTATATCAATGGTTCCGAGAAGATTACGGAAGAAAAGATTGAAAACGTGAAGAAGCAGCTCCTGGGGAAAGATGCATTTAAAAAACCAGGAAGCACGATCAAGGGCTGGAGCAGAACAGAGGATTCCTCTACGATTGAATATGAGGTTGGTGAATACTATACCGCCAATGATGATATCGAATTGTATCCGGTCTGGGGATCCGCAGCTACCTATACCGTTACCTATACGAACGAGAGTACCGTGATTACACAGACCAAGACAGAAGGCACTAAACTGATCCTGCTTGGTACGGATCTGTTCAAAAAGGAAAATTATACGCTGATTGGATGGGCGACAGTTCCGAATGCTTCCGAAGTGAAGTATAAGGGCGGAGATCCCTATGAGAAAGATGAAAATCTTGAGCTTTATCCGGTGTGGAAGGAGAATAAGCAGGCTTACCTGGTAGAATATATCAACGGATCTGAAGTGAAGACGCAGACCAAAATTGAAGGGGAGAGTTTAAAACTTCTGGATGGAACAGCGTTTTCCAGGCCGGGGGAAGTCCTGTCGGGGTGGACGACTTCACAAGGATCCGGAGCGGTTCATTACGCATTGGGGCAGGATTATACCACGGATGCAGCGCTGACCCTGTATCCGGTATGGACTCCAATTCCGGTTACTGGGATTTCCCTGAGCCCGACGCAGCATACTTTCACGAAACTGGGAGATTCGATTCACCTTAACGGCAGTGTAATCCCGCCGAATGCGAAGGTTACCGCAATTGGATGGAGTTCTTCGGACTCTTCCGTCGCGTCGGTCGACGGGAATGGCAATGTGACCGCACACAAGAAAGGTACAGCGGTTATTACAGCTGAAACAATTGAAGGGCATTATAAGGCAACCTGCCAGATCAGAGTGGAACCGGCCGTGCCTACCCTGCACTGGTCTTTCCAGAAGGATACCGACCGGATCGGCTATAAAGAGTACGTAATTCTGCACTTGTATGTGGCAAACCGTCAAAGCGACATCGTCGAGCTGCGGCGCGGGAGTTCCAGAATTTATATTCAGGGCGCTGGCGGAACGAAGGTCAGGAAGACACATACCAATGTGTATGAAGTGACGCTGGATGCGAATGGATATGCAGACGTATTTGTGATGCCGCAGTATAACGGCTCCGTGACATTAACAGCGCAGTCGAAGGGGACCGAGAAAAAGAGCAGAACATTTACAATCAGCGGTTATCCGACAATGCCGCAGACGGGTCCGGATTATTCATTGATCTACATTGCAACCGCGCTTTCGGGAGCAACGCTTGCTGCTGCACTCACCCTATCATTTATTCGCAAAAAGCGCGAACAGCAGGTATAATAGAGAAAAAGGCCGGCAGGTATTTTCTCGGAGGATGCGATGAAACGCTGCAAAAACTGCGGAAAGGTATATGAAGGGATGAAATGTCCCTATTGCGGCGGAAAAGAACGCACCACCTGGGGAAGTGATAAATCCGCAGAAGACCTGTTTCCTGAAAGAAACAGCCAGAAGGCTCACCGCAATACGAATTGGTATGCGGCATGGGCCTTCTTTCTCTGTGTTCTTTCCTTGATCTTCATTGTCCGGTACCCTCTCATTACAATCTTTGTTGCCTTTTCGGCGATTGCTCTCAGCTTTGTGGGATTATGGAAAGCGTTATTCAGGAATCTGATCCGGTGGCTGGTTCCGATTAATATCGCTCTTGCGGGACTGATCGCAGTGGCAGCTATGGTCGTGATCCGGGATTTCTATACGATCTATCCGGAACAGGCACAGCCGGTGACGGTTTCCGCTCCCGTCGCAACGGAAAATGCAGTGCTGTCCGCTTCCACAACGACGCAGGCGAAAGTGACGGAAAATGATAAGTGCCTGTTTACCATTGACAGCGTTCAGGAAACAGATGATGGAGTCGTGCTGGAAGTGACCTGCATTAATCATGACAATCGTCCGTATGTTTTCTCCTGGAGGAACGCAGCGCTTGGCGGATACATGATCAATCCATTCTGGGCAGTTACGGTAGAGGGCGGCAGAACAGCGCAGGAACAGATTCTGTTTGAACGGAGCAGGCTGGAAGAATCGCATCTTTCTTCTGTAAATGAGATCATGTTCCGGCTGTATATTTATGATCCGAACAACAGCGGTTCCAAACCCTTAGTTGATCAGGTATACACATATTATCCGGGAGGGAAAGAGGGATCATCGGCTGTATATGCCGAGAGGATCACGGTTCCCGGGGAGGATGTTGTCCTGGATGATGAAACCGCATGCTTTGTGATCCTGCAGCCGGTGGATTCCGTCTGGGGATATGCGCTTGAATGCTATATCGAGAACCGAAAGGATAGGACGCTTCTGATGTCCTGGAGCGATGTTTACATTAATGGACAGGAAGCGGATCCAATGTGGGCTGTTGAGGTTTTCCCAAGGAAGAGAGGCTATTCCAAGGTAAGCTTTTTCGGGCTTGATGAAGGGACCAACGTTCAGAGCGTTGAGTTCCGCCTCAATATTGCGGAGGCTTCGGATCCTTCCAAAGTGATTTCCGAACGGATTATGACCTGGGTGCCGGATATGGCAGGCTGATTCTTTTCTGGTGGAAGCAGAGAAAAAACGGGCAGCGATTTAGCTGCCCATTCATTTTTGATTGAACCGCAAAGGATGCTTTGCTTTGATTACTGCTCCGGCACAGACCCCAGGTCCAGAGAGATTGTTTCCAGGGGGGGAGTATTTGCATCTGTGGAATCGAGGGGATAGACCGGGAAATTTGCAGATGCGGAAACGGTGCCGGAATCATACTGAAAACTTCGTGCAACGCCGTCCTGGCCGATTCCGCGCCCGCTGATCCGGAAACATGTGCTGGTACCTGGAAAGACGGGGAGGGAAAGCGGATTGGATTTGAGTTCTACGCCGTTTCGGGTCCAGGAGGACGAAATCGTCAGAAGGAGCGCCTGGGAACTGTCCAGAGACCGTGCAATCAGGAGATTATTATCACGGCTGTAGCTCATTTCCAGAGTCGAGCCGGCGGCAATGAGTTCGTTAGAGGATGCCGCGAGGGCCGGCTCCGTCTGGAGAGAGCACTCCGAAGGAAGAGACAGTCCGCGGTATATAATGCCGAATCCATCCGGATGAGCGACCGGTGACCCGAAAGAGGAAATCGTGATGATTTTTCTGGAGACCTCATTGAGGGGATAGGAATACGGTACGGGATACAGGGAGGCATTGAAACATCCGTTTTCAATTGGGAACAGTTCTATTTTTGCGTCTTCCACTACGCTTTTGATATTCAGATAAAGGACTGCATAGGATTCTGATTCGGGCAGGAGCCCAAGCTCTACGTATTCATTATCCGAAAGGATCTGAAATCCGGCCCCATATTCCTGTGCGGGCATACTGCCGCCGGATGAAACATCGAGATTGACAAGCCGCGAATAGTATTCATATTGAGAACTGTCCAGATAGCCCTCGCAGGAAATCGCTAAATCTGAAAGGGAACGGATGTCCATTGCTTTGCCGGTTTCTGTTGAAAGATCAAAGGATACTGTTGTTTCCTGCGATTCTCCCGGAGCGAGCTGGAGAATCGTAACGGATTTCGAAATATCCCCGACACTCCAGCCGTTGATGGTGGAGAATCCTACCCAGATGGTTCCCGGATTTCCGCTTTCATTGCGGGCGGAAACGGAAAGATCGATCCTTTCGTCCGGATAGAAAGCGTACCCTGTTACCGTTGCGAACAGATCATATTCAGAAAGAAGCTCTTCCTGCAGCTCGCCGGACTGGGCAGGGGCGGATTCGCCGGGAGCCACAGCGGGTACATTTGCTTCAGCGGAAGAAGCGGGTTCCGCTGCGGCGGGGGACTCATCCGGATTCTTCGCTTTGCAGCCGAATGCCAGACAACCCGCGGCAGCAAAGATCAGAAGAAGACACAAGAATTGTTTTTTAGCCATAAAGCACCTCATGCAGCATGTCTGCTGTTTCGTCGTATTCAAACACAATCCCGCTCCCGTCCAAACCATATTCCCATGTGTCCTCAAATGGAACGGAATAGGTGTGGATTTCCTGCTCATGGTCCATCAGGGGGATCGCGAGCGAGATCATTTCTTCCGGTGTCAGATTGGTTTCAATGGTATCAGAGCAGATCCGGAGGATTCCGGGAATATCGGATACGGTCCAGGTATCCAAAAATTTGCGGTAAATGGTCCTTAGAAGCAGCTGCTGCCTTGCGGCGCGGTCATATTCGGACCCGGTGTTTTCTCCGGAAAAGAGCGGATGGTTTCTGGCTGCCTCACTGCACATCTCAATCAGGTCTTTTTTCAAAGGGGAAATCAGCAGATACCGGCTGGTGATACGGCGTTCATATCTGCTCTTTGCATCGGTCAGAAGTCCCTGCTCCAGCATCCCGGAACCTTTTTCAAGAAGATCCCTGTAAACCTGCTTCTGGGTATGGCGCTTCAGAGAAAAGCGGTCCGGCTCCTCGCTCTGGAATGAAACCGTGCGGTTCCGGATATAAATCAATGCCTGTGCGCCTGTCAGATGGATCAGGCCGGGCTCTTCCTGTATGAGAGGAGCGTTTTTGATCAGTTCGGACTCGTTTTCATAATCGGTGATCCGGCTGTTGATGAAAGCAATGTCCGATCCAGTCAGTTCCAGATCAATCCCATGCAGGACATCGTCAATTACGCGGATGAATCCTTCCAGACCGATTACCACATACTTCTGGATATCCAGACCGAATACATCGTTGACCGTATTGATCAGGCAGCCGATTCCTCCAAGACGGAATGCGCCTTTGAGCTTGTCGTAATAAGGCTCAGAGTCGCTTCCCATGCCGAAAACCGGAACATGGGCATCGCGCATGAGGGAAGTCAGGGCATAGCTTTTATTCCTGGAATTGTAAGTTGCAACAATAACGGTATCGGAATTGCCTTCCATTGGGGAACCGTGTGAAAAGCGGCTGTCCGTCCCGATCAGAAGGTAATTGTGGATCTGGGGATCAGCCTGCGGTTTCTCTGCAATCGGGATTCTGGATCCGTAGAGCTCATAGTCGCTTGCATGGGATTTGGAGGGCGCAAAAGAATGGAAAAATAGCGCGCGCAGACCAATCCAGAGGATGATAAGAACGAGAATGATGGCACCGAATATAATAGCTGCCAGCTTTCCAACCCTTCTTGGCTTACGATTCGTTTTTTTAGACTGCACCTCTTTTACGGCCATATTGATATTATATCCCAACAGAATCCGGGATGTTCCCTGGCCAGGCAGGGAATTGTAAAAAAGCGGTTAAAAATGAAAAGGCAGCGGATGGGATCCCGCTGCCAATATAGAAAGAATTTGTACTGTTACCGGCCGGAAGTGATGCGCTCCATGGCAAGAAGGGTATTCTCCCGTGTGGCAAAAGCGGTCATGCGGAAATAGCCCTCGCCGGATGCTCCGAATCCGGCGCCCGGCGTACCAATGACATGGTATCGGTCCAGCAGCTCATCAAAGAAGGCCCAGCTGTCTCCACCCGGAACTTTCAGCCAGATGTAGGGCGCGTTGATCCCGCCGTATACGGTATAGCCGGCCTTTTGCAGAGAAGTCCGGATGATATGGGCATTTTCCATGTAATAAGCGATGACGTCCTGGATCTGGGCATGTCCCTCATCGGTAAAGACGGCTTCCGCACCGCGCTGCGTAATGTACGAGACCCCATTGAATTTGGTCGCGGCACGTCTTGCCCACATATCATGGAGGGAAACTGTTTTTCCAAACGAATCCACTGCCGTCAGCTCTTTGGGAACGACCGTATAGGCGCACCGCGTACCGGTGAACCCGGCTGTTTTGCTCAGGCTCCTGCATTCGATCGCGCATTTTTTTGCACCTTCGATCTCATAGATGCTGTGCGGCTTGTCCGCTTCGGTGATATAGGCTTCATAGGCGGAGTCATAAATGATCAGGACGTTGTTCTCCAAGGCATAGTCGACGAACTTTTTCAGCTGCGCCGCCGTCAGGGTCATGCCGGTTGGATTATTCGGATAGCAGAGATACAGGACATCCACCCGTTCCGACGGCAGGGAAGGGACGAAGTCATTTTCGGAAGTTGCCGGCAGATAGACAATCTTTTCATACCCGCCTTTTGACTCGCTGAAACGTCCCGCTCTGCCGCTCATGACATTGGTATCGACATAGACCGGATAGACAGGATCCATCACGCCAATGACGCAGTCTGCGGAAAAAAGCTCCTGAATATTGCCGACGTCACATTTGGCGCCATCGGAGAGAATCACCTCGTCCAGATCAAGATGGATCCCGCGGGATGCATAATCCCGGCTGACAATGGCGGAGCGAAGCCAGTCATATCCATAATCCGGCCCATATCCGTGGAATGTCTCCATCCGGGACATGTCGTCTACCGCCGCGTGGAGCGCTTTGATGACGGCAGGAACCAGAGGCTGGGTCACGTCCCCGATTCCCATGCGGATCAGCTGTGCTTCAGGATGGGCTTGAGAATACGCTGCAGTTTTTTTGGCAACATCGGAGAACAGATAATTGCTTTTCAGAAGTCCATAATAGCCGTTCGCTGTAAACACGATTCCTACCTCGCAAATCTAAAGAATATATAGTATTCTAATCGAAAGTGACAGGATTGAAAAGGGAAGTCACCGATTGAGGAGAAAAGAATATGAAAAGGCCCCAAATTATCGCGCACCGTGGATTCTCTGAACGTTATCCGGAGAATACGATGCTGGCTTTTGAAGAGGCCGTCCGCGCCGGTGCGGATGGGATCGAGCTGGATGTACAGTTCTCCAAGGACCGGGAGCTCGTGATCATGCATGACGAGACGCTGGGACGGACGACGAACGGGAATGGCTGGGTAAAGGATGCGACGCTCTCCGAACTGAAGGAACTGGAGGCACCGGGCAGGTTCCCCGGACAATACGGGGTTTGCCGGATTCCAACACTGGAGGAATACTTCGGACTTGCCAGGGAAAGCGGCATTCTGACGAATATCGAGCTGAAAACGGGCGTGTTTGAATATGAAGGAATTGAAGAGGCTGTGGACCGTCTGATCCATCAATTTGGCCTTGAGGAGCGGGTAATCATTTCGAGTTTCAATCATTTTTCCGTCAAGCGGATGCAGAGGATTGATCCGGAACTGAAATACGGCTTTTTGAGCGAAGACTGGATCATCAATGCCGGCGCATATGTAGCATCACAGCAGGTGCAATGCTACCATCCGGCTTTCAGCAGCCTTACCTGGGACGCAGTCAGAGAATTGAAACAGTACGGGATTGAACTGAATCCCTATACGATTACGGAAGAGAAGGATGTGCGGGATCTGGCGGAGAAGGGAATCGACGGGCTGATCGGGAACGATCCGGTCATGATCAGGCGGGTGCTTGACCTGTGGGAGCAGGGCAGGCAGTAAGGCGAGCTTTCTGAGAAAGGACACCATGGAAGCAGAAAGGGAGAAGAAGAGAGTCATTCTGCACTGCGACTGCAATTCCTACTTTGCATCGGTAGAATGCATTTTCCATCCCGAATGGAAAGAAGTCCCCATGGCTGTTTGCGGTGACCCCGCAAGCCGTCATGGCATTATACTGGCGAAAAATGAACCGGCCAAACGCTTTGGCATCCAGACTGCGGAAACAATCTGGCAGGCGAAAAGGAAATGCCCGGAGCTGGTTCTTGCGCCTTCCCATCACGGGCTGTACGAGGAATTCTCAGAAAGAATCAACGGATTGTATCAGGAGTATACGGACCGGGTGGAACCGTTCAGCATCGATGAGTCCTGGCTGGATCTGACCGGTTCAGCGGACGGGATCGGCGAAGGCGCGCGGATTGCGGATGAGCTTCGCGAAAGGATCCGTTCGGAGATTGGAGTGACGATCTCGGTCGGGGTTTCCTTCAACAAGGTCTTTGCAAAAATCGGTTCAGATTATCGAAAACCCGATGCGACAACGGTTATTTCCCCGGAAAACTTTCATGAGATCGTCTGGCCGCTTCCGGCGAGGGATATGCTGTTTGTCGGACGGTCTGCAGCGGAACGGCTGGACCGGATTGGGATCAGAACCATCGGCGGGATAGCGGGAGCAGGAAAGGAAACAATGCGGCTTCTGCTCGGGAAAACCGGGGAAACGATCTGGAAATATGCAATGGGCCTGGACAGCAGTCCGGTTCAGGAGGCAGGCAGGCGGGATGCGCCGAAAAGCATCGGCAGCAGCTTTACATTTCCGACGAACCTGACAACCATGGAGGATATCCAGGCCGGCCTGCTGGAATTGGCGGATCAGGTGGGAACCCGCCTGAGAAGGCATGCTCTGTTCTGCACGACGATTGCCATTCAGATCCGGGACCCGGATTTTCATACTGTTTCCAGGCAGATGGGTCTTCCTGCCGCTACAAACTCCACGCGCGCGATATTCCGGGCAGCATGCGAACTGGCTGCACGGGAATGGAAACCGGGTACGGGCGTGCGCATGCTGTCCGTGACAGGCACAGGACTGACCGCCACGGTGCAGGAACAGATGTCCCTTCTTGAGGAGGTACAGGCGGATACGGACAAGAGCCGGAAACTGGATTCCGCGGTAGATGAAATCCGCAGGCGGTTTGGAAAGGATGCGATTTCTTTCGGAAGCCTGCTCACAAAGCAGGAAGATAAGGGATAAGAATCCTGTCAGGTCTCGAAACCGGCATACTGGGCACGGTACAGCTCATAATACTTTCCTCTCTTGAGCAGAAGCTCATGATGGCTTCCGCTTTCCACAATTCTTCCCTGATCCATAACGATGATCATATCCGCATCCCGGATGGTGGACAGCCGGTGAGCGATTACAATGCTCGTACGGTCGTCCTTCATGACCCGCTGCATGGCGTCCTGAATCGATTTTTCGGTCCGGGTATCTACACTGGAGGTCGCTTCGTCCAGGATCAGTATGTCGGGATCAGCGATAAAGGCCCGGGCAATGGCAAGGAGCTGGCGCTGCCCCTGAGAGAGTTCAGACCCTGATCCGATCAGCACGGTGTCAAAACCATCCGGAAGCTGCTGAATCATGGACAGGCTGCAGCTGATCCGGGCCGCATGCTCAAGATCTGCATCGGATGCATTTTCCCGTGCGAAGAGCAGATTGTTTCGGATCGTGTCAGAGAACAGGACAGTATCCTGGAGAACGATGGAGATACGGCTTCGCAGGGAAGGGCGGGAAACGCCGGCGAGATCCTGACCGTTAATCCGGATCACGCCGGAATCCGGGTCATAATACCGCATGAGCAGGTTGACAATGGTTGTTTTGCCGCTCCCGGTGGATCCGACCAGAGCTACCTTTTTTCCGGACGGAACGGTAAGGGAAAAATCATGAATGACAGGATGTCCGGGCACATAGGAAAAGCTTAGGTTCCGGAATTCAATGCTGGCCGTTTCGCTGCTGCGAAGCGCTGGCCCGGATGAATCCTCCGCAGGTTCGTCAAGGACTGTGAAAACACGTTCGGCACCGGCGATTGCTGTCTGAATCTGCCCGTAAACCTGAGCGATCTCATTGATCGGACGGGAGAACTGCTTGGCATATACGATAAAGGCGCTGATGACTCCGATGCTGATCATTCCACGCCAGGCAAAATATCCGCCGAATGCTGCGATGATGACAAAGCCGATATTGCTGATGCAGTTCATGATTGGCCCCATGATGCCGGAAAAGATGTCCGCATGGATGCCGGCCTCCGTTAAGCGGTCTGACGTTTCCCGGAAGGTGGAAAGGGCCTCATCCTGCTGGTTATATGCGACAACGGTCCGATATCCCGAAATCATCTCTTCAACCGTCCCGTTGAGACTGCCGAGCAGGGACTGGCGGATGCGGGAGTACTTCCGTACTTTCCGGGAGATCAGCCGGGTGGCAAGAACGGTCAGCAGTATGGTCGCAAAGCTCAGAAGCGCGAGCTGCCAGCAGTACCAAAGCATGACGGACGCCGTCCCGATGATCGTCAGGATACCGGAGAAAAGAGACGGCAGGGCAGTTGAAACAGAGGAAGAGATGTTTTCAATGTCGTTTGTCACACGGCTCATGACATCTCCGTGGGAGTGCGTATCGAGATAACGGATGGGAAGCTGCACCAGCTTGGAAAAGAATTCTTCACGGATTCTGCTGACGATCCGCTGGCCAAGGTTGGCGCACAGAAGCGTCTGAGCCAGGGAGCAGAGACAGTAGAGCAGATAGGCCCCGAGCATGGCAAGCACACAGGGCAGGAGGCTGCTGCCGGACCTGTCGGAGATGAGATCGATCGCCTGGCTTTGGCGGGTTGGGGCGTAAACCCCGGCGAGGGCGCCGGCTACCACGACAAGCGCAAGAGCCGTCAGGAGCAGGCGTTCGCGCCTGAAATAGGACAGGATCCGCACCAGGGTAGCGCGGAGGTTCCTGGCATGTTCCGCTTCCGCAAACCGGGAGGAGGAAGGTCTCCTTCCGGGGATCTGTGCTGATTGCAGGGTCGAGGAGAGAGTTGGCTTTTCAGGCATGAAGCAGCGCCTCCTCTTCTCCCAGCTGGGACTGATAGATATCCTGGTAGATCCGGCTGGTTCTCAGCAGCTCTTCATGGGAGCCGCAGGCTGAGATGGTTCCGTTTTCCAGAATGAGGATGCGGTCTGCACGGCGGACGGAAGCGATCCGCTGGGCCACGATAATCCTGGTGCAGTCCGGGAAAGACTGATCCAGCGCTGCATACAGGTCCGCTTCGGTTTTCAGGTCCAGGGCGGAGGTGGCATCGTCAAAGATCAGGAGCCCGGCTGCGCCAAGTACGGCCCGCGCAATGCTGATCCGCTGCTTCTGTCCGCCGGAAAGGCTCATGCCGCGTTCGGCAATCACAGAATCATACCCTTCTTCCAGACTGCGGATAAAAGAATCCGCCTGCGCTGTTTCGGCCGCCGAACGGATTTCTGCTGGCGTACTGCCGTCCTTTCCCCAGGAGATGTTTTTGAAAATGCTCTGGGAGAAAAGCTCCGGTTTCTGAAGCGCGATGCGCACCCGGTCCCTGAGCGCTGTCAGGGGCCAGTCCCGCACGTCCGTCCCATCCAGCAGGACCCTGCCGGACGAGACGTCGTAGAAGCGGGGGATCAAACTGACCAGTGTGGTTTTCCCGCAGCCGGTCGCACCCATGATCCCGATGGTTTCCCCAGGATGGATGACCAGGTTAATATGTTCCAGGACATTGCTTCGGGCTCCCGGGTAGGAGAACGAAACGTCCTCGAAAACAACAGACGCAGCTCCGGACGGGGCAACGGAGGCGGTCCCGTCTTTCAGCCCGGGGTCCGTGCTCAGGATTTCACGGATCCTGCCCCAGGAAGCAGCTCCGCGCGACACAGACTGGGAGACCATCAGCATCATCATGATTCCGTGCAGCATGGATGTGGTATAAGTGACAGCAGCCATGATGGTACCCGGCGTAGCGCCTCCAGTCTGGATTTCCTTTCTCCCGCTGAGCAGGATCAGGGTGATAACAAAATACATGATCCCGTTGATCGCGGGATTCATGAAAGCAAAGATCACCAGGGTTTTCAGCTGTGTGCGGACGAGTTCCCGGTTTGCTTTTCCGAATCGGGCAGCCTCATAGGTTTCCCGGACGCAGGCTTTGATGATCCGGATGCCGGAAATGTCCTCCTGCAGGATGGAATTGATTCGATCCAGCTGCGCCTGCAGGACCGGGAAGAGCGGGTTTGCCTTGAGAAGGCAGAACAGCATGACGCCAACCATAAACGGGAAGGCGGCGAGTGCGATCCATCCGAAACGGACGCTTATGGAAAAGATGAAGTACAGGCTGCCGAAGGCCTGCAGGATGTTCCGCACACACCCGCGGCAGGACATGACCAGGGCATTCTGCACTTGGACAATGTCGTTTGTAACCCGGGTGACCAGAGATCCTGTGGTATAGGCGTCCACCTGAGGGAAGGAAAAGGAGAGGATCCGGGCGTAGCAGTCTTTGCGGATCCTGTTCCCGGCCTGCTGGAAAGCTGTATTGACGCACGCGCAGTTGCCGGATCCGCAGACGGCGCCGAAGAGCACGATCAGGATCATTCCGAGCCCCAGACGGAAGATCAGCATCAGGCTGCCGGTCCCGCCGGATCCGATTCCCAGCACGCCTTCATCGACAATCCGGCTCATCAGACGGGGCTGAAGCAGGTCCATTGTGACTTCTCCGGCCATCAGCAGTACGCCGCACAGAGCCAGTGGGACATGGGTGCGTATGTAATTCCATATTGAAATCTTTTTTTCCATACCGAGTGATTCCATATTCCGTCCTTTACTTTGCATCGGTTCTGCCGGAAACTGTCAAAGAAGGCAGGAGGTTTTCTTTCATCGGAGGGATGGGAGCATCAAGGTCAGGACGAGCATTCTCCCGAAGGGGCAGCCTGGCTTTCCGGGAAGGGAGGCATCCATGGGAAAAACTTGTAGTAAATCAGGAACAGCAGCGAAGTCAGAGCCCAGGTCGGCGGGTAGCAGATGCAGATGGATGCAGGGGACAGGTGGGGGAACGTATAGGTAAACAGAATAATCAGACGGAGCAGGCAGGCGCCGAAAAACGTAATAATGGCAGGCTTGAGCGTGTTCCCGGTTCCGCGCATGGCGCTTGGAAGGATGCTTGCAAGGGTAAAGCAGACATATCCCCAGGATATTCCATAGAGAAACTGCCTGAGATAGGCGGCTACGTTTGGATCGCCGGAGAACAGCGGGACCAGGGACGGACCGATGGAAAGGATCAGAATACTGTATGCGACGGCGCAGGAAGCATAGAGAATGATCCCGCAGCGTACAGTGCCCCGGATCCGGACGGCTTTTCTTGCACCGTAGTTCTGCCCGACAAAGGTCATGACGGCAATGGCAATCGCATTCCCTGCGGGCCAGAAAAAGGCATCAAACTTGTTCTGGATCGCCCATGCGGCAATCGCGTCCGTACTGAGGCGGTTGACCGCTTTGGTGATAAACAGGTTGGTGACATTGTACAGGGAGGACTGAAGCCCCATTGGAACCCCGAGAAGAACCATGGTCCGGATCAACGTGCCGTCCGGAATCCAGTCGGATCTCTCCGACTCTTCACCGATATCCGGATGGAAAATGGATCTTAGAATGAGAGCAGAGCAGATCAGCTGGGATAAACTGGTTGCCATTGCTGCGCCGCGGACCTCCAGCTTCAGACCAACGACGAATACGAGATCCAGAATCACATTCAGGCCGCAGCTGAATATCAGGAAATAGAGGGGCCGCCTGGAGTCCCCGGTGGCACGCAGGATGCTGCTTCCCATGTTGTAGACCATAGAAGGGACCATTCCCGCAAAGTACCAGACCAGGTAATCGCGGCTGTACTGCATGGTTTCAGCCGGGGTATCAAGCAAAACGAGGCATCTCGGAGCAATCAGGATGCCGGCGACCGTACAGAAAGCTCCGATCACTGCAGAGAGGATCATTGCAGTCCGGATGGATTTCTGCACCCCTTTGGCATCTTCTGCCCCGTAATACTGGGAGACAATAATGGAAGCGCCGGAACATACCCCGACAAAGAAATCGACCAGCAGATAGATCAGGATCGCATCCGAACCGCCTACCGCGGCGATCGCGGTTTTCCCGACAAAACGTCCAAGAATGATCGTATCAACCGTGGCATAGAGCTGCTGGAGCAGGGTCCCCATCATGATGGGAAGCGCAAACAGCAGCATGGCGGGAAGGATCGGGCCTTCCGTCATGTTGACCGGCGCGTCTATGACCGAACGGATTTTTCGTATAAAGCCAAACCGCATGATCTACCTCTGCTCAGTATGCTCCAAGCTGCAAAAACAGGAAAATCCAGGCAAACAGCGAAATCAGGGAAAGAGCGGTTGTGAATACGACAATCTCATTCGCAAGATCCGCATCTCCGCCCATCTGCTGTGCCATCGTGAAGGAGGCAAGCGCGGTCGGCGTTGCAAATATGATCAGGATCGTAGCAAAGGCCGGACCCCGGAAACCAAGCAGGTACGCGATACCGAGCATGAGCGCCGGAGAAAGAACCAACTTGAAAAAGACTGCTGCCGCCAGGTATTTCCTGTTATCCCGGACAGCGGAAGGATGCAGGGAAGCGCCCATGATAAAGAGCATGAAACCGGTTGCTATGCTGGAGAGATATCCGATGGCAGACATGACCGCATCCGGGAGCCGGATGGACAGCGCCCGGATAGCCAGCGCGATCAGGACGGCCAGGACCAGCGGATTCTTGGCGATGTTCTTCAGGATGGCGGCAAATGAGCGGGATTTCCCGCAGAAAAGCTCCAGCGCAACGACTGACAGGATATTGAAGACCGGCACCGCTACAGCCAGCATGACACTGGCGATATCAGTGGAATCAGCACCGCAGAGGTTTGCAATCATGGGGAGCCCGAGAATGACATAGTTGGAACGAAACATGCCCTGCGCAAGGGTCCCGCGCTTGGCCGGATCCTTTACTATGGCAAAGGCCGCCAGGCAGCTCAGGAGAAAGAGAAACAGAATACCGAATACGCAGAAAAGGATCAGGCTGCTTCCGCTGCGAAGGTCAAACCGGGAGTGGTAAACGTTGGAAAAAAGATGAAGCGGAAGGAATACGGAAAAACAGAGCCGGTTGTTTCTGTTCAGAAAAGCATCATCCATCTTCAGCGGCTTGCGCAGAAGGAAGCCTGCGGCCATTACCGCAAAGAGGGGGAAAACGGTATTTACTGTCAGTATCAGATTACCAAGCATAACCTACTAAATCCATTTGAGAAAACTATTGCCGCGGCTTCCGGAAGCAGCGGGCCAGTGGGAAGCAAAACCTTAGACAGTTTATCATGAAACGGAGGGAAAGCGGTAAGATATGGCAATTATTTTCCGGAAATGGGATATTTACGGGTAATTCGGCTGAAAGGGAACTCTTCTTAAGGGACAGGGAACTGAACCGGACACGGTTTGCGTCCGGCCGGGGGAATTATGGAAGCCCGGATTACGGGTTCAACGGACGGGAGCAATCCGGATTTCCGCTTTCTTCGAAAGATAATCCAGTCAGGGCGGAGGAAAGAATCGCTTCCGGCTGCCCGGACGGATCGATCCAGGAGCTGATGAGATCCGGCGGAAGGATAACAGGCATCCGGTCATGCAGGAAACGGATCTCTTCACCCGGTTCCCGGGTCAGCACGGTGAAAACCGGAACCTCTGCTCCGTTTCGTTCCTCAAACCGGTAAAGACCTGCAAGATAGGCCACACGGGCGCCCTTCGGCCTGAGACGGTATCTTTTTCCGGTCCTGGCTTTGCCGGATGCTGAACGGATATGCTCCCATTCATAATACCAGGAGGCCGGGATGACGCACCGCCTGGAGCCCCAGGCATCCCGGAAGGCAGGCTTGGCCGATGCGGTTTCTGAACGTGCATTGAAAAGAGCGCCTTTCCGGCCCGGGACTGAAAATCCCCAGATCATAGGGAATACCCCGGGGGATGAAACGCGGGAGGTAGCAAGAACCGGCACCAGATCGGAAGGGCGCACCTCGCCCTCAAGGATCAGAGGGCGGCCGGTCCGTTCTGATACAGCTTTCGCATATGCGCTGTGCTGCGCGGCTTCCAGATAGGGCCGAAGCTCCGGAGAAGTTTCAAGAAAAAATCTGCAGCACATATTTCTCCCCCAATCAGGCATGCATGCGGAATGCGGAATGAAACGGGACCAGCCTGGCAGGGGAAACTATCGGGCAGCCAGTTTCAGGAACTTTGTATCGTTCATCTGTTCATTTGTCAGATACTTTCCGTCAAAAAACAATGCATACGTGGTAACCGGAGTTGGCGCGTTCTGCGCTTCTTCTTTGCTGCTGAGGTGGACGGTGCGAAGCGGAATATGGTTTTCTTTCGCAGTCTGCTCAACGATCGGGACGTATTTTGCATTGAACGGACACTGGCTGGTGTAGTAAAGAACATATCCGCTTCCCTCTGTACGGGGATGCCGTGCACAGTCTTTCAGCTTCGGAGCTTCCGCATCCGCAGAAAACGGCAGGTACCAGAGCTGGATGCCGTTATCTGCTTCATCACAGACGGAGAAGCCCTTGTGCCTGAGATATTTCGGGTCGGCAAGAAACGGCTTTTTCTTCTCTGAAGACAGGATACAGAGACCTTTCCTGCCTTTTTCCACGCTGTCTTTTATGCAGGCGCCGAGAAGATCGTTGGAGTACCCGTGACCTTTGAAAGACCCGGATACCCACAGGCAGTCAATGTACATATATCCATCTGCGGAAATCGGGTTCCAGGCGTTTTCCGCCGGGATATATTCAATAAAGCATTTCCCGCGTTCTACGCTTTTCAAGAATACCAGGCCGTCGGCAAAACGATCCGATAGCCACGCCTTTTTTGAAGAAACCTGGATATCCCGGTTGTTGGAGATAGCGCAGCAGATATGCTCCTGATCCAGATTTTCAGCTGTTACCCGAATATATTCCATCATAAACCTCCCCGTAAATTTCTTTAAGCGGCGGATCAAACAGCCGCATATGCACAGCAGTGGTGAAATGGACTGATGGGTTCCTTCCGAAATCATATCGCATGCGGCTGACATGTGAAAGGGCCCATTTTTTTGCAGAGGCTTTTCAGCAGAGAAGGACGCGGATTTCAGCCTTTCCTGTGCCCGCCAATTTGCTCGTTCCGTTCCCGCTGGGTTGCGCCATCAAGGTAGCTGGTGCCGGACAGGATGGAATTCGGCCCATATTTATCGCGAACTTCGATCAGGGCGCTTTGAAGCCGCTGCTCCCGTTCCATTCGGAGCCAGTCTCCAAACAGATCCAGCTGCATAAAATCACGGGCCGGAAGCGTATCAGTGGCCGCGATACCAAGCCGGCGGATTAACAGGGAGGGATCTGCTTTCCTGTCAAAAGCGCCCATCAGGGCCCGGATGATCTCTGAATGGCGGTCCGTCCGGACCGGCAGCTTTACGGCACCTCCGGCATGGCGGGGATGAGGCCTCCCGTAGAAATCCAGAACAACCGTTCCGGCATAGTGCGGATTGAATTCCAGACTCTTTGGATCATAGGAAATCCAGAAAGAGAGGCCCTTTGCGGTCAGATGCTTTTTTAGCAAATCGGAGGCCAGAAGTTCGGCCATTTCAAAAAAAACCACCCGCGCTTCCTTGAAAGAATAGGGCCGCGGGAGAACCTGCCCTTTGGACAGGGAGTGGCTTTCACAGCGGTAGTTTTTGATATCCTGCATCCGGCACGGTTCAATCCCCCAGACATGATCCAGGAGAATCTCAGCGTCCACTCCGAATATCCGGTAGAAGAAATCCTGATCGGAAAGCGCGGCGTTAGCAACGTCGCCGAGCGTATACAGCCCATACTGCTCCAGCCTGCGGGCAGTGCCCGGTCCGATCATCCAGAAATCAGTCAGGGGACGATGCGTCCAGAGAAGAAGCTTATAGGATGTTTCATCCAGTTCGGCAATTCGGGCGCCGTTGGGATCCGCCGGCGTTTTCTTTGCGACAATATCCATCCCCACCTTGGCCAGATACAGGTTGGTGCCGATACCGACAGTTGCGGTGATGCCTGTTTGGCGGAATACTTCCTGGATGATGCGGACAGCCATGCAGCGGGCAGGGGATATGCCGCGTGCTTCAGCTTCTTCCTGATAGAGATGCAGGTAGTCCGTTGCGTCAATAAAGCACTCGTCTATGGAATAAACGTGGACATCAGCATTGGAAACAAACTGGAGATAGATCTGATAGATTCTGGCGGAGACCCGGATGTATTCTGCCATTCTCGGAGAAGCGGCGATGTACTGCACGCGTTCGCCGGTTTTCCGCTCATATTCACGGATTTTCTGCTTGGCTTCAAAAAGGCGCGGACGGCTTGGAACACCTTTTGCCTTGAGGGAAGGGGAGACAGCAAGACAGATCGTCTTGTCGGTCCGGCTTTCATCAGCGACAAGCAGATTGGCCAGAAGGGGATCCAGACCGCGCGCAACGCATTCGACCGAGGCATAGTAGGATTTCAGGTCAATACAGATATAGGAACGATTGGGTGTTTCCGATTGTGGCTGTTCCATAAAACAGATCCTGTCCGATTTGCTGGAGTCTCAGGGATAGATCCGCTCAAACTGAAAGGAACCGGACTGATCCGGCAGAGTATTCCCAATAAACCCTGTCAAGCAACTGACCGGGGCCTATCGGACGGCTTATGCCGGATCATCGCTTTTAGGATTCGTTCAGGGCAAAATACTGTGCGACGTCATGGTCCGTGGCAATCTGGGCCGGATGAAGTACTCCCAGGACACGTCCGATCAGATATACCCGGTCCTCTTCAGAAAAATGCATAACGCCGTATGCCGGATTCAGGGAATGCAGGCCGTCTTTCCGATATTCCTTGATAAAGGCTTCATTTCCAACCATGAACGCGCCGATTTCCCCATATTTCAGTTCCTGACCGTTTTGCGACCGGGACACCAGAACCAGATCCTGGTCATGGAAATCCGGTTCCATACTGTCACCGCTGACCGGGAAGACCCAGTCTGCCCGATCCAGTTCCGGTGAATCGTAAACATACAGGGGTTCTGCTTCCGTTTCCATTTCGGACGGATCGCCGATTCCTGCAGCAAGAGCTTTGGCAAAGCTTTTCAGTTCCCGGATCGGACGGACAGATTCTGCCAGCTGGACATGAAGCAGGGAATCCACCAGCTGCTCGACAGACATCTGATGACCGGGACTCAGCTTCCTGTATTTTTCAATCAGCGCTGTTTCCCTGGCGGAAAGGCGGGCGTTGGGATCATCCAGGGCATACAGTTCATAGAGCGTAATGTGCAGCGCCCTGCAGATTTCAGGAAGCAGATGGATATCAGGTCTGGCTCCTCCTCGCTCCCAGATACTGACCGCATTGCCTGTGACCCCGATTCGCTCGGCCAGGTCTTTCTGCTCAATCCCGGCCAGTTTCCTGTAATAGCGGATACGGTCTCCGATAACCGGGGCGGCTGCAGGCCTGACCGGTTTGCCTGTCTTCAGGTCAATAATGGATGATCCTGATTCGGAAACCGGCGGTTCAAATCTGCGCTTAGGCATGAAAATCTCCTTTCCGATCTCAACGCGGTTTATACAAATATAATAGCACAATAAAAAACGAACGCAAGAAGATATATCAAAATAATAAACGCAAATCGGAAATAAAAGACGCAAGGCAGTTGAAAAGAGTGTTCCCAATAGCAGATAATGTTAAAGAGTGATTTTGATGCCTGCCGAACAGTTCTGCCCAACCGGCAGAAGCATTAGAATGCAATCCGTGCGGAAATCATTCATGAATACTGGATTGAGGTGAAGCAGGATGCCTTTTCAGATTGTGAGAAATGACATTACAAGGGTTGCTGCGGATGTGATTGTCAATACGGCGAACCCGTATCCGAGAATCGGGCGGGGCACAGACAGCGCAATTTATCAAGCGGCTGGAATAGAGCAGCTCATGAAAGCCAGAAAAGAGATCGGCATCATTCCGAGAGGCCAGGCAGTAGCAACTCCGGCTTTCAACCTGCATGCAAAGTATATTATTCATACAGTTGGACCGTCCTGGCGGGACGGGCAGCAGGGAGAGGAAGATACCCTGCGCGATTGTTACAGGAATTCCCTTGCGCTGGCTTCGAATCTGGGAGCGCGGAGCATCGCATTTCCTTTGATTTCAAGCGGATCCTACGGATTCCCAAAGGAGAAGGCGCTCCAGATCGCACTGGATGAAATCAGCGCGTTTCTAATGATCCATGAAATACAGGTTTTCCTGGTAGTTTTTGACCGCCATGCCGTCCGACTCTCCAGGCAGCTGGTTGGAGCGATTGATGAGTATATTGATGAGCATCTGGTCAAAACGATCTGGAATTCCGAGTATGCGGGGCACCATGGGCGGGGACGCTGGAGTCCGGACCATGAACGTCGCAGGGAAAGAGAGGATTTGACAGAGGTTCCCCTCCATTCAGAGCCGGCAGAACTGTCAGCACCATCTTATGGAAACATATTTGGATCTTTTCAGGCGATATCACAGCCAGAATCTATAGAGGAGCAGGAGTATGCGGACAGCACCTTTTCCGCAGCAAATAAAACGCTCGATGAGATGCTTGGAGATTCGGGAGAGACTTTTCAGCAGCGCCTGCTTCATCTGATCGATAAAAGCGGAATGGATGATGTGACCGTTTATAAAAAAGCGAATCTCGATCGAAAACTGTTTTCGAAAATCCGATGCAAACCGGACTACAAACCGAAAAAACAGACGGCTATCGCATTTGCTATCGCGCTCGAACTGGATATGGATGCGATGCAGGATCTCCTTTCCAGGGCGGAGATTGCGCTTTCGCCAAGCAGCAAATTTGATCTGATTATCACTTATTTTGTGACGAACAGAATCTATGACATTTTTCAAATCAATGCCGCACTGTTTCAGTACGGCCAGCCAACCCTTGGAACTGCCTGAGAAAGGATGAAAAGCCTGTCGGCAGAAAGAGAGGGGCGGAGTAAGCTTATGGGTATTCCTGGTGGGAATACCCATAAATCTATCGATGGATCCGTTTGGCCTTTGCTGTAAATCCCGCTAGGGTATCCTGATGATTTCCACTTTGTCTGACATTGATTGGCTGAATACAAAATCGTGTCCTGTCAGATGTTTCATAAATGGCTTTGAACTGTGATTTTCTCTTGCCCGTTCGAATCAAGTTCTGCAGTGACGCATCCGATGACAGAAGCGGAGGTAGAACTGTATTTGCAAGGAATTTCCGCACCCGGGATCGTCTCAGCATCGCATTCCAGATCAACACAGACAGGGATTGCTTTCGGATCAGATCCAGCTTGCGCCTTTTAAGGGCTGAATGAAGGAAGAAAGGCAGATCGCCGATTGTGTAATCAAACGGTATAAGGGTATTTCTCTGTCGATCAGCCACGACGGAGAATACTGGCTTTTTTGACAATAGGGAGCTTGGCTTTCACTTCGACATCTGAATTTCACGGTCTAATTACCCGCGACTGCCTGTTCCACCTTTATCTGCTGAACCGGGGACAGGCTAAGCGTGACCTGAATCCCGGTTCCTGCAGTTGCCTGGATAAGTGCAGGATAAACATAAGAGGCATCCGGCCAGATGCGAGATGTTTATCAGCAGCGCTGATCAACTTGTTAAGCACGGAACAATTGCGCAGCCAAAGAGATAAGTATTTATGCCAAGAGGGAGGATTGTTCACAGAAAATCTTCTTTCCGTTCCGTATATGATGGAAAGCAGGGTGTATGATTAACTAAACAGTTTGGTTGTTCTGGAACTGTAAAAAGGGTAGAAGGAGAAATACGATTATGCGCAGATTCCTGATTGCGATCCTGGTAATACTGATGGCGACAATGCCGGCAGCGGCTCTTGCGGAAACGAAGATTGCGGTTACCGGAACGGGGAATGCTCTGGTTCCAGCTGATGTTGCCGTGATTTCCATGGGCGTTATGGAAAGGGATCCGGATGTTCTGACGGCACAGGCAAAAGTCAACGAAAAAATCGCTGCAATCCGTTCAGCACTGATAGAGCAAGGTGTGCAGGAAGAGGATATCAATACAGACTTTATCAATATCTACGCGATATATGACTATCGGGACGACCATGAACTGCTGACAGGATACAATGTCAGTTCAACCCTCGCAGTACGTGTGACAGAAATGGACAAGGTTGGCAGCATGATTGACGCTGCTTTCGGCGCGGGGGCAAATACGTTAAATGGGATCAGCTTTTCCGCAACGGATACTTCCGCAGCGAAGGCAGAGGCGCTGAAAATAGCGGTTGCAGACGCAAACGCCAAAGCAGAAGCTCTTGCTGATGCTGCCGGCCTGAAGATTATAGGGATTGAGGCAATTTCGGAAAATGGAACGTATAGTTATGATCGCGGTCCGATGAGTTTTGTGGCGAAAGAAAGTGCTGCTGCTGACGGGATTGCCGGGACGGTTGTACAGGCGGCCAAGCTGAATGTGGAAGCCACTGTCAGCATTACGTTTAACACAGAAGGGTAATCTTCGGGAGCAGAACGCGATATGCAACCGGGGCTGATTGCCCCGGTTTTTGGTTATAAAGAGCAGAAAAGACAGAAAACCCTGAAATGAGTATACTAGGGAAAACCGGATTCCAGAAAGCGGGGCGGACGGAATGATCATGGAACAGGAAATTGGATTCAGGCGGAACGGAATGCAGATTGCAGCGAAGCTGTTCTCACCGGAAGGGAAAGGTCCGTTTTCAACGATAGTTCTTGCCCCGGGACTTGGAAAAGAGATGACTTCCTGTGAACCACTCGCAAGAATGGTCGCCGGTGAAGGAATTGCTGCATGCTGTTTTGACTTTATCGGGGGAAGCAGAGTAAGCCGGAGCAGCGGACGCACCACGGAGATGTCTGTTCTGACAGAAGCCGCAGATCTGGATGCTGTTTTGAACGGGCTGCGAAAGATTCCAGAGATAGAATCGGATAATCTGTTCTTGGCGGGGATGAGTCAGGGGGGATTTGTCGCCACTTATGTTGCTGCAAGGCGTCCTCAGAATGTGCGGGGCCTTATTCCGCTTTATCCTGCATATAATCTTCAGGACGATGCTTGGAAACGGGTCTCAGATTCGCAGAGCATTCCGGAAACAATGGAAATCCTGGATATGACAGTCGGCAGAATTTATACTCTAGATGCTGTGTCATTTGATCTTTATGAAATGATGCCTGGAATTGATTGCCCTGTTCTGATTGTTCATGGGGAGGAGGATTCCATTGCGCCGATTGCTTATTCAGAGCGTGCGGTGAAACAGTTTCCACATGCCGAGCTTGTAAGAATTAAAGGGGCAGGACACGGTATGAGAGAGATCGGAACAGAAGCAACCTTTCATCGGATCGTTCGGTTTATTATTGAGAACCAAATGCCTTTTGCACGATAAGCTGTTCTGCGCCACATTGGAAATAGACAACGGCCTTGATCCGAAAGGAAGAGGGCCATTTTTTTAGCCATTGAAATGAAACGGAGCGAGCTGTCAGAAATCTGCCAGTTCGTTGCCTTTCAAATCAATAGACAGAATGTCGCGGATCGGAATATTAGTATCGTTAACCTGAATTGTGCAGGACTCATCAGAGTCTACTCTTTGGCAGATGCCTTCCGTAATTTGATAGCTTCCGCGAGTTCTGAATGAAGGATTGGCGGGATCTGAACAGGGAACGAAATAGGTGATTTTTACGTCAATGCAGTTTTCACGAGCCGACTTTCTGTTACGCGTCAGGCGCCGTAGAAACGCGATCTTCCTGGAAAGTTCAGCCTGAGAGGTTTCACTTGGGATGATTCGATCCGTATATGTCCTTCCCATGGCGGCGATGGAAACGGAAAACCCTTCGAGCGCATCGAAGGGCTGGAAAATTTTGGCCCTGTGCGGGATTGGCATGCGGGGATGCCGGACGGAATCCGTCAGAGGCCTGCCGGCAGCCAATGCGTTCCAGTAAGGGAATGTTTCAGAGAATTCATGCATGTTTTCCTCCGCAGCAACTCGGCAGAGCAGTATCGAACGAATGCTTCAGAAAAGCCTTGTACGGACGAAAATATGCCTTGGACCGAAAGGCACTGACAGCGGAAAATGCCGGGGAAGGGTTCAAGGAAGGTTCCTTAGGAGGAATTGAACCTGAAGTGCAGAGAAACACGTTGGAACGGGAAGAGGGGAGGAATGGATCCGGTACCCCCGGCCTGATAGAACGGTATTCGGCAGTATTCCGTGAGCAGTCCCAGATCGCATAGGCATATCGGTAAAGAAAAGGATTACTTGAGGATGGGAAAGAAAGCCGGACGATGCGGAAGAGAGAGTCATCTCGTACTGTTTCCGCAGAAAAAGAGCATTGCGGGAAAGGTGTTTGCATTCCTGCGTCCGTATAGAGCGAATCAGCAATCTGATAGAGCATATTCGGGTTCTGCATGCATTGATCCAGGAAGTCACAAGGCCATGAACAGAACCAGCTCGGAATTACTGTATTTTCAAGATCATATAGGATTTTAGCTTTTTTGCTCATTTTTCGATTCCTCCGGATAGGCTTATGACAGAATGATGCTCTTTGGCCTGCCATAGAATTCACATAGAGAATAACATAAAAAGCAACGGATAGAAATTAAAATAATATGAAATAAACGTTAAATATAATATTTTTATGATGCGAAGGTATTATAACCCCGGGAAAATGGCATATGATTTATTGATGAACAGATATTTTAAGCGATCCGTGAAACCGATCTGCTGTCCGATAAACGATATTGATGGAACTGTTCCGATAGCTGCAGGTACCAGAAATTGAGGATGGAAAAAGTATGCAGTATGACTGATAAATGAGAAGTGCTTTCGTGCCCTTTTTGCTGATGCAGAAACTGAAACCGCATAATGGGGAACGATCTGGATTTAGAGGATTTCTTTTCGTCGAGAGGGAAGCTGCAATCCCAGGAAGGATGAGGGTCAGTACGATTGATTGTGATGCGGCAGATCAGGCATTGAAACAGGACTGTGACAATTCAAAATTCTGTTTCCGGATGAGATTTCTGCGGATGATGAGGGCTGTGACAAAATTCACAAGAGCGGTTAACCCCCAGGAAACCGGATAGGAGAAAAAGACCGTTTCAAGGGTTGGCCTGAGCGGAAAGATTACATAGACCCAGAAGATTCGGAACAGACAGCTGCCGGCTAGGGTGATTGCAGTTGCAACCATCGGCCTTCCTAGTCCGCGCAGGATCCCGGATCCAACTTCCATGAATGCTTGGAGAAGATGGAATGTCAGTATGGTGTAAAGTCTGGTTTCGGCGGTACGCACGGCAAGCTCGGAGGAAACATACAACGAGATCAGCGGAGAACGGAATCCCAGCACTATTGTGACGATAGTTATGGATATGATGGCAGTAATGGCATAACAGTCCCGGATGACCGTTCCGATCCGCTTATATAACTTTGCGCCGAAGTGCTGACTCGTGAAGGTGATGGAAGCCTGGTAGACAGAGCTGGTGGCAGTATAGGCAAACTGTTCCAGATTGTTCGCTGCGGCACTTCCATCAAGGATGCCGGAGCCTCCGGGACAGATGGCATTGTTGATTCCGATGATGGTAGACTGGATTGCCAGATTGGAAATAGAGAAGAGTGCACCTTGGATTCCAGCCGGCAAGCCGTCGCGGAAGATTTCTTTCATGGAGGAATAATCAATTTTCAGCTTAGGAAGAGAAATCCTGCACATACCGCTGTCATTCATCAGACGGATAGCCAAAAGGATGGTGGAGACTGCATTGGATATCACTGTTGCAATTGCAACCCCATCTACAGACATATGAAAGACGAGGACGAACAGAAGATTTAGGCCGACATTGAGCAGACCGGTGAAAGCCAATATATAAAGTGGAGTTCGGGTATCACCTTCAGCACGGAGAATGGCAATCTGGAAATTGGTTAGAGCCAGAAAGGGAACTCCTGCAAAATAGATTCGGCAATACAATGTTGCAAGATTCAGAACAAATCCTTCATCTCCAAGAAAGGCAAGGAAGCTGCGGCTTATTATGATCCCAACCACTCCGCAAAGTATGCCGCTGAACAGACCGACCAAAATGGAGGTGTGTACAGATTTTTCAACTCTGTTTAGATTATTGCGACCGATATTCCGGGCAACAACGACATTTGCACCTACCGACAGTCCAACAAAGAGATGGAGGACGAGATGAATAAAGGAGCCGGTCGTTCCGATTGAGCCGATTGCGCCTTCAACTCCAGACATACCGACGATCATCATGTCTGCGGCAGTATATAGCATCTGCAGCAGATTGGTAGCCATCAGGGGGAGGGAGAAAAGAAGGATCTTGGAAAACAGAGGTCCTTCCAGAAGATTTTCGCTTTGAAAACTCAGCGTTTTGCGCATGATGTTAGGCGTCCTGTCATAATTAGTGCTACCGGTTCATTATAAGACCGTGAAAAGTGCTTGTACCGAAAAAG
>JAEEGL017202399.1_pt1 | contig 30059 bp, 20 predicted proteins | sample 9134231 | NCBI WGS metagenome assembly JAEEGL01 (sample SAMN16246548, study PRJNA631951) | gut metagenome | biome: gut microbiome; feature: rumen; material: fiber-attached | host: Bos | place: Iran: Karaj | collected 2018-10 | reverse complement strand
GAATCTATAATCGGTTACGCTCGCTCTGTCCAGCATGGCTTCCTTTGTATCGACTTCGTGTGGTGTTGAATTTCCACGAAAGGTCTATACCAATTCGTTGGGTATCTTTGTATTCGCGATATTGTGTGCGGATATTGATACCACCATAGGCTGTACGCTCAGTATATTGCGTATGTAGAATATCATTTGCAAAAATTGCAACACTGAGACTTTTGTCCTTAAAGAACTGTTTGCTAAGACGAAGGTTGATGAATCCCGTGGCCTTGGTCTGACAAGGACCAGACTCATAATAAGGTGAAAAGCTCCCAGTAACGTTCAACAGCCAAGAGCGTGGAAACGAAAACGTGTTGTCCAGCGTGAAGTTGGTAATCAATCCGTTCCATTTGTGAGTAATGCCTAAAGGATAAACATCGTCATTGCAAAAATAGAGGTCTGCCGAATAATTGAGCTGCCAAAGACCAATCTTAGGGGTGAAATATAGCGTCACACCGTAATACTCTTGTTTGGGCGTATTGCGATAGTCCATGATGACCACACCTGGGTGGTTCACGTCATCGTAAGCCGTCTGAAACGAGCGAATTGAATTCTTGAAGTATTGATAAAAGGCTTCTGCATAAAACCACTTATACGAAGAGCTCCAAGAGATATTTTGTAATGTCTGTGGTTTTAGGAAAGGATTACCCGTATCGTACTCATATTTGCTTCGGTAGTTAACCGATGAGGACAAGAGTCCATACGATGGATTGTTGCGTGAGCAGTGATAAGATAACTTGTGATTCCATTTTCCATTGTGATAAGATGCTGAAAAGCGGGGAATCAGCACAGAGTAATCAGGACTCATTTCATCATTGCGTTGTCCATCAACATCGTAGTTATTGTGTTCATTCTGCCATCGGACGCCAGCGTTGAATGACAGTTTTCCCATTTGAAAGGAGTAATTGGCAAAGAGAGACCAGATGGATGTGTGCTGTTGGATGTGACTGTCAGAAGAGAATCCACTTTGTGTGAAAATGTGTTTACGGTCAACCACCGAGGCTTCTTCGCCAAAGGTCAGTTCTCCCTTAGGAACAGGAGCCGTTACAACCAGCTTTTCTGCAACCAGCTGATTCTTTTTTATAGTTTTGCTGCTGACGGATACAGCTTTTTCGGTTCCTCCATCCATGTCCTGCACAGACTTTGCATCATAGTAGTCAGCACTGAAATCAAAATTCCATTTACCTATATTACCAATATAATAAGTATTTACGGAATGAGTCATGTTGGGGCGGGTCAGAGTGTTTGTCCTGCTATGGCCACCGTCCACTAAATATTCATCCTGCCTCGTCTGTTCGTCCATCTCCCGACATGCAGTGCTGTTGCCTAAGTAGTTGAATGCAGTATAGGTAAGACCTACCGAGTAGTGGTCATTGATATCCCAATTCCATCCGAAGTCAGCAAAGTAGTATTTCATCTTGTATAGCCAGGATGCATCTTTCTGATAATCCCAGATGGAAGTTGCTCGTAATTGGTCGTTGGCAGTTGCGTCGAATCGCGCATGTTGATCTGTCAGATAGCCACGAGCAAAGAAGTCCATGCCATTACGCAACCGATAATTTAAGGCGGTATTTACTGTTCCATAATATTCTTTGCCTTGACGGTATGCTGTAGAAAAATTTCCGCTCCAGCCTTCTCCCGCCTTTCGTGTGGTTTTCAGTCGAATTACAGAGGTGACTTCTGCTCCATATTCCGCACCCGGACTTGTTATCATTTCAACCGATAGAATCTCATCGGCCCGTAAGCGGTCGAGTTCCCGTATGTCACGTATCTTTTTGTTGTTGATGTAAATTTCCGGTTTACCGTGCCCGGCCATAGTTCCGTCGCTCATCATAAGAGGAAGATGGGTGAGCATTTCTGTGACAGAGCCGAATTGTTCCAAAGGTGTTCCTTGAACTGAAACTTGCAAACCATTGTCTGTTGGAGAACAGAATCGTCGATGACCTTTTACGGTAACACCTTTCAGTGCATGTATTTCAGGCTGCAGTTGAATACTTGCTATTTCGGCCTGATTGCAAGTCTTGTATATGGTCTTGTAGCCGACGTATGAGATGCGGACAAGGACACTTTCTTGTTCGCTGAGATGTTAAAATCGTCATTCTGGGCGAAAATGCTCGCACGCATCCTGACATAAAAGCACACTCCTTGATTTTGTCCAGTACGGACATTCTCCAAGCGTCGGTTTCACCTCATAGTTCAACGTGTAAAACCGATAAACAAGCGTCTTGTTGGCACATTCACGGCAGAAATGTTTATTCTGCGGTTTGAGATAGCATAATAATATATATTTATATGTACTTTTTTGATCTGAATAATCAAAATTAGCCCACTTATTAACAATTAGTTATGCTAAATCTATACATATTTTAAAGAATTGTTTTGTGGAATCTTGCCCAATTCGGAATAATGTTGTATCTTTGCATTGTGAAACTAAAATGACAATGAGTACAATTGAAGAATTGCAGAAACTCAGTGAGCGTGAAGATCACGTTGAGTTCAAGAAGGCAGAACACAATTACCCGTTTGCCGGAGGCAAAAAGACTGATCCGCGTGATCGTAGGCATTGTGTATTGGGATATGTTGTAGCTTTGGCTAACGAAAAAGGTGGGCGTCTGGTTCTTGGTATGGCAGATGCCCGTCCACATGGGGTTGTAGGCAGTGACTTTGCCAAGAACGAAACTGGCAACCTTGAGAATGAAATATATGAACGTCTTCATATCCGTGTCCGTACAGAAGAGCTATACGATGACAAGCAGCGTAGAGTTCTGGTTATTAACGTTCCTTCTCGTCCTATAGGCAAGGCTCTTCGTTTTGAGGGAGTCCCCCTGATGCGAGTGGGAGAAAGTCTGCGTGAAATGGATGACGCAGAGTATTTTTCCATCATTTCCGAACAAGATCCGGATTTCTCATCCCGCATCTGTCAAGGGCTAACCATAGACGACCTTGATACAGAGGCTATAAAAAAAATGCGCAAACTCATCGTTGACAAACAAAAACGGACCGATGCGAGTACAGTTCCCTTGAATCAACTGCTTAAAGATCTGCTGTTGATTGACGATGATGGTAATTTGAAGTATGCTACTCTTCTATTGTTAGGCAAGTCGGAAGTCATTAACCGTTATTTGCCACAGGCCAATGTTGTGATAGAATACAGGAACAGCCAGAGTCAGGTACGCTACAGTGCCCGCCAAGAGTATCGGCTGCCGTTGTTCATAGCTATTGAAAAGATTTGGGAGTACATCGACCAGCCGGCCTGCAATCCTCTCTTGCACATCAATGACATGCCCAGAATTCTTGATTGTCCGGCCTTCAATAAGGAAACCATACGCGAAGCACTTATCAACGCAATGATTCATCGTAGCCTACAGATGAGTTCTGACATCTTCATACACCTATATCCCGATATGGTGGAGATTTCCAATCCTGGGGGATTCCCTTACGGCGTGAATATCGGCAATATCCTTACCGTCAACAGTTCGCCTCGTAGTCGATTAATGGCCGAGGTGATAGAAAAGACGGGGCTGATAGAACGAAGCGGGCAGGGTGTTGACATCATGTTCACAAACTGCATTAAGGAGGGCAAACCGCTGCCAGACTATTCCAATTCCGACGACTATCAAGTGAATCTGCGATTCTACGGTGATATTCCCGATGATTCCTTCTACCTCTTTGCACATGACATTTGTCACGAACAGGAACTTGAAAGCAAGTTAAACACATTCGACTGGCTGACACTTCATTATATCTGGAAAGGAGACATAGATTACATATACAAAGAAAGCTGTCCCAAACTACTGGAAATGGGTCTCATATCAAAGGACTCGTATTACGGCTATGTCCTTTCCACTCGTTATTTGCTATATAAGCCCCATGTAAAGACCGTTTCTCAAAAATATGACATTAGCTATATTCAGATAGTCTTTTATGTAATTCGACGTAGCGGCGAGGCCTCCATGAGTGACTTTGTTGCCGCATTCGAAGGTATTATAACGAAAAAGCAAGTTCGTAACCTCATCGAAGGACTCTGCAAAACCCCGCTGATTGCTTCCCATGGAAACGCAAGGGCAACAAGGTATAGTTGGGTTTGACGCTAAAATTGTGATTTCTCGTATCGCTGTAAACTTAAATTCTAAACCATAGCTGACACCATGTTCAAGGAGGGATTTATTGACACCAGGGGACGTGGTTGCAGGAAATTGGGTGATTATTAAACAAGATAAATGAGATTTACATATTTGAAAGGAAATCACTAAATTTGTATTAATATTCAGAGATTTTTGAAATATATTCTCTCTCTAATGTGTTTGTACAGGTGTATTTGGATGCTGTTCTATAGGGACTGGTGGTTGGTAAGATGGAATTACAATCAGAATTGGTTTTAGTTGCCAAAATGATTTACAATTAGATTTACACTTTTTCAACTCATTTTTATATGTATTGTAAATATTTGATTTTGTGTAAATTAATAGATTTGTTGGTTAACAAGGCTCATATTCCGCTCGGGCTACCTAAACAAAACGCAAGCAGTTAAAAATGACTGCTTGCGTTTTTTAATCTTAATTCAGAATGTCCATTTGGCGGCGAGCGTCGGGATGACATAGAATTTATGGTTGTTGCCTTTGTTGTCGAACACGAAGTTGTTGCTGATTTCAAGCTCTGTGCCCAGACTGAGGTTCACTCCGTCCATTTTGCGCAACTTGTTGAGGTTGAACCAGAACTGAGGCTCGCTCATCGTGATGAGCTTGCCGCGGACATCCTTGTCGTACCATACGTCAAGATAACCGGAGAAGGTGCATAGCCCGTGGGCGAAAGTGTCGCCCCAGACGGCGGTTGCCTGAAAGCTGTTGAACGCTCCGCGGCTCATCCCCTTGAAATAGTATTTATACATCAGCTGAAACGAAAAGGTCTTGCTGAAGTCTTTGCTTGCCCAGTTCCATGCGCCACCAGCGAGGACGGCATGCTGAAAACGTGATGCGATGGCGGTATGCTCAATACTTGTGGCACCGCCGTTATATTCCAGGTGTGCTGCCCATTGACGGTTTTTCGTCAGGTTCATCTCTCGTGAAATCTCCCAGTAGACACCGGCTGCACCGTCCTGGTGGTAGTCGATGTCGGTGAACATGAAGGTGGAACCCCATTTGTCGGGTTTGAACATCTCAAATGTAGTGGTCACATTCGGACGTCCGTCCAGTTCACCATAGAGCGTGTGCCCCAAATCATAATGCAGCTGTACATTCTGCGCTGCGACAGTCAGACAGCAGAAAGCAGCCACGGTTGTCAGAAATGTTTTTTTCATTTTTTCTAATACTCAAGTTCCTAATTCAGATTCTGCGAAACGAATTATAACTATTCAATACATTATTTATAAGTTACAGTAAAATCAATTTTTGTGATAAATATTTTTTCCATCTTTTCCCGTTATCGGAGTCGATACTCTTTTTCATTTGTTATCATCCGGATGACATCTGATTTTTTCTTGCAGGCAAGCGCGGAGCCGAACTGGTTTGGACCAAGCCGGGCGCAGAAGAAAATCAACAAGGTTAAACGATTAACTAAAAACCACCAACTCCATCTAACGCATCCTTACACACATATATATAAGTGGTGTTGAGCTTGATGTAATCCTCCGACATGTACCATGTGCCGTTGTAGCCAATATTACCCCATGAATTCTTCACCATATAGTATTTGCGTCCTTTCTCATCCTTGGCAATGCCGTATATCAGCATCACGTGGTCGTAGGTGAACGTCCAGTTGTCGAACTGCTGCTGACGGAGCTCCTGGGTGGGAACCACACCCTCCGGCAGCTCTGCCAGTCCGTTGTGGGTGAAGTCACCGCTCACGTCGCCGCCCCAGTCCACGCAGTAGCCGTTCTGCAGTGCATGGTCGAGAGCCGACATCAGTTCATCAATCGGGAGGTTATAACTCGGTTTCAGACGCCATTTGTAAGGAGCCTCAATCACGAAGTCCTCATAAAACGGATGGTGCGTGAAACTGGTCAGGCTGACATAGTTGGTCCAGTCGATGCCAAGACTCTCGGCGAAACTTTTGGGAGTATACGTCTTTCCCTCATAACTGAACGTCTCAGGGCATTTGCCCACATAGCGGTCGATAACCGCCTGAACTTCTTTCTGCCACCCTTCGTTAGGATGCTTCTGACCCTCAACTAGCTGTTGCTTCACTTTTGCGTGAAGTGAGGGCACAAACTCGTTGAAGTTCGCAAGAGTGTCTCCCACCAGAGAGCCGGGAGCGGGCATGGCGTTCTCAGGGCAGATTCCATGGGTGCGAATCACGTCGAACACATCGTCGGCAGACCCGCCTTCCGTCAGCTCGCTCAGCCCATGCATCCGCACGTAGTGCGTCGCATTGTCCATGTAGTCGTGGTTCACCACGAACATCTCGCACAGGTCATAGGTCTTACCTGTCTTTCTCAACAGCTCACTCTCGATAAAACCCAGTGTGGCAAAACACCAGCATGTGCCACTCCTGTTCTGGTTCTTCACACTCGTTATCGCATTCTTTTTCACTATGGTAAACTTACGGTTGGCGCTTTGCTGGCTGAACGTCGGCATGGCTGCCAACCATAATCCCAAAAACAAAAAGACATAAAACAGTTTCTTCATATTTAATTACAACTAAAATCTTATCATCTTAAATGTTTAAATCAAAATGTGTTGTCTTCCGTGCCAAGCTGTTGCCGCAGCTAAATGTATGCAGACAACTTGAAAACTCACAACTGAATACTAATTATCCTACAAATTTACATCTTTTATTTGATATATTTTGTCATTTGTGAATTTTTTTTTACATTTGCACAATATGAAGAACTCTCACTATAACGAGATGGTCCGTCTGCTCATGGACAACCCCGACGGGCTGAAGGTCAGAAAAATCGCGCGTCACATCTACAACGGCGAGGTTTCTCTCTTCGACTTCGACGCAAATGGCAAATTCCGGAAAATTCACTCTTCCGTCAGCCGCTTTCTCTGGAATCAGAGCCGCAAGAAGCGTTCGCCGTTCGAAAGAAGAGGGTGGGGGGTCTATGCGCTTAAACATCACTTCGTTGTACAACTTGAACTCACCTTCGACGACTGGGACGATGAGGACATCATCATAGAGCATCAGCCCAAGGGACGGCGGACAACCGAGGACAATCTGCTCATGAACGACATCTTCGCTGGACTTTTTTGATCCCTTATCATCTTTTCCCCGTATGGACAGACTTTACCGTAACTGAGAATCTCTTTCCATATTCCCACTTACTGCAGGTCTGTTGACTTCCTTATATAGCTCCCTTTTTGCTTCCAATTTCTTTTCCGAAATTTAAAATACACAATCAATCCTTCTCTGTTGTTTTATTCCGTTCGGATGACTTTTTTACGCGGCAACCGTTTTTTTGTTTGTTTTTGATATTTTTCACTTTTTTTGTCAAATAAAGTGATTTTAGGATAAAAAAGTACTCTTAATTTCGGTTGTGTGCGAAAACACATGTTTTATAACACAAAAAATCATTAGTGCGAATCATTTCTTTGCACTAACTTTGCACTATCCTAAAAACAATCTTTTTACCTTAAAAAAATTAATACTTATTGAGATAAAGAGGTGCTTGTGAAAGTACCTCTTTTTTTCTTATTTTTACCGTTATATTACCGCTGCCCAGACCTCTATTGATATCCTGATCCCGTAATGCCGTTCCCTTGGAAAATCGTAATACCGAAATCCCTTTGTCCCATTATCACAAAAAAACAGTAAACCATCCGCTTGACAAAAAACATTCTTTTTACACAATTGAAATTAATGTACGTTTTTCACCCTTTTTTATTAAAAACGTAATAATCAGTCGTAATAGAAAATCTGGGGATTTTAAAGTCTATAAAGATATAAGGTGTTCAACTTTCTCAAGTTTTTGAAAAAGCTGATAATTATTAAGTTCTGTTTTATTTGGAGTGATTCTAATATCGATTTATCATTGGCAAAACGATAGTCCGCGAACCGCAGGCTCGTTGACACCCCTTTTATGACTCCCATTTTTACTTCAGTATCTTGAATGATAATGATTAAGTCCGTTTTTTTTATGGCTGAAGTTTTTTCTACGTATATTGCATTTTGTTTTTTACTGTCTTTAGCTGTATCTTTGCAAAAAATTACGATTATTTAATGTCTTTTGTTCAATTTTAATCATCACACTCCTTTGTATATGATAAATGAGATTTTATTTTTTTTGACTTAACATAAAGTTAATATATTAAATATTTAAATGTGTAAGTTTAACACAAAATAACATTTTTGGTGCGTATTTTTAACGCAAAAAATTTGGTGGTCTCAAAATAAATACATATCTTTGCATTCGTAAAAAAATTAACTATGTAAAAATGTAATTTTAAAGAACGCTATTTACTTAATAACAGTTTTATTCTAAACATTTTTTATCCTGTTTAATCTTTACACATGATCAATACAAAATGAAATAATCTTGCATCCAGAGACGGTTTAAGTACCGGTCCAACCGAGTTCGCTAAGTGTTTTGGGAGATAAAGTAATCACAAAGCAACCACGGTGGGAAAAATGATGTGAATTATAGATTTATTAATCTCATAATTAAAAAATAATTTATGTTTCAAATTCTTTTTATTTCAACAATTTTTCACACTACAATTTGTATTGCGACTGGAATTTCTTGTATTTCTACTCGTCGTGCTGTCCAATTGGACAATGCTGGAATCTAATTTGAGAAACCAGGGATTCGCCCTTCGCTCTTAATTCTGAGGAAAACATTTTGTTTTTCCAACATGCCGACATCCTTGTGTATGCATTCTTGTATATGCTGTGCCTTTATGCGCTCTTTTTTAAAAATTAATTAACTAATAAACTTTTGATTTTTAATATGTTAACTATCTTTAGAACACAGTCGTTGAACCTTTTCAGCAAAATTCGTCAGTACATTCACAACAAGAGAATCCATGCTTCTTCATCATTCGAAAACGGACAGTATGTAATCTCAATCTTCGGACTCAGCCCCTATGAGAGGGAAGTGCTCGTTTCTAAAATGACTGCTTATATGCGTCTTGTGCCGAAGAGAGAATACGCTGCGTGATTCTTCTGCTTTCAGACAGGCTTAACAGAGGATTTCCGCACGGTTGCCAGCCGTCAGCCGTGCGGAACCACCACAGCCTCATTATCTTATCTGTTTGTCGTACCAACTGCCTTTTTAATGTTAATGACCAAAATTATCAAAAAAAATCACAAAAAGAGTTTTTCATGAAAAAAACAGTTACTTCAAAGACACCCCCAAAGAAAACACTTAAACAACCTGCCACATCTGTCATCGACGCGATAGAGAACGTGGTGAATGAGTTGAGGGATTCAACAATGAGCGAGAAGTATATGAAATCAGTGGAAGCGGAAACAAAAATGTTGGCTGACTTCTTCCACATCACCGAGTTGCAGGCAGTGCTTCTCTGTGTGATTATGGAACTCGGACCTAGTAACGTGGACTATGGAGACATATCAAATTTTTTAGGAATAAGCAAGATTCGTGTGTGGGGATATGCCCCGGACCTCGATAATATGGTCAAATGCAAGTTGCTTAAAACCAGCACTAACTATCAAAATCAGACATGCTATGAATTGTCGCAGGCGGCAATCAGCTGTGTTCAGGAGAACAAGAGCTATGAGCAGCCAAAACTCACAGGACTCAATGCGGAGGAAATCTTTGATATGATGAGCGACTGGTTTGAAGATCTGAAAACAAGAGATGTCACACCTAAACAATTGATCGACAACCTTCATGAACTTTACGATAACAACAGCGAGGTGGAATTCGTCAGACAAATGCATAAACTCGGTCTTGACGACGAAGATATGTTGTTGCTTACCTACTTCTGTCATCGTGTGGTCAACGACGAGGAAAATTTTGTCAGGTTTTTTAATATCAGTTATTTGTATTCGTCTAAATCAACCTTTTTTAGGATTAAAAGAGATATGCGCTTCGGATGCAGCACGCTTCATAAGCTCAAACTCATTGAACATCAGTGCTGCGACGGGGTTGCTGATACCGACGGATTCCGTCTGACGGAGAATGCTAAAACACTTCTCTTGTCGGAGTTGGACCTTAATGAGCCTGTGGAAAAAGTGGCTGGATTGTTGGAACATGGCGAACTCACAGAGAAGCAGTTGTATTTCTCTGACGATATCAGCCGTCGGCTCACTGACTTGGAGGGGCTCTTGCAGCAGGAACAATACAGCAAGGTGCTGAGACGAATGAATGACAAGGGATTCAGAAACGGGTTTACGGTGCTCCTCTATGGCGGTCCTGGCACAGGAAAAACTGAGACGGTATATCAGTTGGCGAGAAAGACAGGACGCGACATCATGGTGGTAGATATCCCAAACATCAGAAGCATGTGGGTGGGAGAGAGTGAGAAAAACATCAAGGCCGTGTTCAGCAGATACCGTGCGCTGGTGAAGAAATCAAAAATCGCGCCGATTCTGTTGTTCAACGAGGCTGACGCCATCATCGGACAAAGGAGGAGCGGAGCGGTCAGGTCAGTCGATAAAATGGAGAATGCTATTCAGAACATCATCCTTCAGGAAATGGAGACGCTCGACGGAATCCTTATTGCGACCACCAATCTTCATCAGAACTTGGACAAGGCTTTTGAACGCCGCTTCCTCTTTAAAATCAAGTTCGAGAGCCCGTCGGAAGAGGCGAGGGCGAGCATCTGGCACACGCTGATTCCCGAGCTCTCAGACTCCGACATACGCACGCTTGCGGCACGTTACGACTTCAGCGGCGGACAGATTGAGAACATCGCAAGGCTTTACAACATCGACAGGATACTCCACGACGACTGCGGGCTTGATATGTTGATCGCGCACTGCGACAACGAGCGTCTGGAAAAAAAGAACAACAGACCACACATCGGATTCTGACCGCTAATGCCCGTCTGAAATAGACCATATCCACGGAGCACACGGCCCTTAGGCCGGCTCCGTGGACCGATTAGCCGAAAACGCTTCTCTTCCGTCAAGTTCTCACTCTAATTCAAATGGACGAAATGGACGATCACAATTCCACCTTTTTGTGCTATCTTTGCCGAAAAGAGAGAAATATGCCTATTATAAAAATGAAATACTTTTAATCAGAAAATCTGGAACAACTCATAAATAATTTATTAAAAACAGACTTGTTAAGATGGAAATAATTACTATCACTAAAAAAGATCCAAGATTTCCTAATGCTTTAAAAGCCATTGGCAATGAATGCCCTGACAGAATCTATGCGATTGGTAATATCGAACTTCTGAAATCAGATAACATGGTGGCTGTCATAGGTTCAAGGAAGGCCAGCCGACGTGGTAATAATGCTGCCTATACTTTGGGCGCCAAGTTGTCTCAAGAGGACAAAATAATCGTTAGTGGTCTTGCTTTCGGTTGTGACGCTGCTGCCCATAGAGGATGCTTGTCTGTAAATGGTAAGACAATCGCCATTGTTGCCACTGGGCTTGACCTCACACATCCTTTTGAACATAAGGCATTGCAAGAAGCAATCCTTCAGAAAGACGGTCTTATTCTTTCTGAACAGCCGCTTGGTGTCAAGGCAAATCCCTCACGTCTTGTGGCAAGGAATCGCATACAAGCCGCTCTTTCAAATTTAGTGATTGTCGCTGAGTGTCCGGTAAACAGCGGAACTATGCACACGGTAAGGTTTGCTCAGAAATACGGTAAACAAGTTAAATCCGTTTTTTTTAATACTAGAAATGAATTAAACTCGGGAAATCATTATATCGTTGAACATGGAATGGGCGAATATCTTGAATTATAGATACGTGGAGTAAGAAGTCTTTTGAAAGAAGAACCGGGCACCCATGAAATAATAAAAAACTAATTTATAGAAGAACCCTTAAAAAATTACCAATCAAAAGAAACGACATGGATAATGTAAGAACAAACGAATCAGATGAGGTTCTGAAAGATAAAAATGAAAATGTAAAAGAGTTGGAGAAACATCGTAAAATCGTGGATTATTTTGTTCATTTGAAAGATGATGAGCGGATTAATGAATTCCCGCCGGAATGTATGAACATATTGAGGGACTCCGTCTCTATTATAGAGAATGCGATAAATGGTGGAGTCATCAGTCCTGCTTTAAAAAGGCTGTATCTGCAGACTTTGGAAGAAGGTCGGAGGGTTATCGACACATCAACCTTATTGGAGCCTATCAGACTGTTTGGTATAAAAGAAAATGAAACCAAAGACAATGAATAAGAAGAAAGAGAAAGTGAATATCAACGGATGCCTTATGGGTGCCGAGGACGGTGAAGTTAAAAGACCGTTGAGCGAGAAATTACTCAAGAGCGGGTATATGTCTGTTGAAGAGGATAGGACGAATGTTCATGCTGATATTGATAATTATCATCTGTTGAAGAGAGTAGGGGGGTGTACCCAGCCATCTTTTAACCAATGTAATTGCGGAAGAGCAGGCATCTGCAATATCGTAATCTTGTCATCGGAACCCAAGTTCCGTCCAGCCAATCCTAAATATAAGAATAAAACCAGCCCTTCTTTAAGTCAATGTCTGAAATGGGGTAACTATGTGGCAGCTCCCGTGACAGGAAGAATCGGAAGCGAACAACACCTTTGTGCAGTTATCAATATATCGTTGGAAAGTATAATTTTTTTGTGCGAACAATACAACAGAAAGAGTTTCGTCTATACGGAATTTATAGGCGACGGTAGAACTTGGAGTGATTTTTTTGAGATACGGGATGTTGACAAGCCCTATTGGCGTCAAAGCAATCCATACGTTGTTAAGGAATCTTGTGAGCGGCAGGATGCTGCTGCAGACACGAATGAGTTGTTCACAGTAACGGGCACACAATTCGAATACTCTCTGCCAGTGTCAACATTGGAAAATATCAACCAGGTGATCTGTGACAACATGGACAAATTCAACAGGAATTTAATAAGCCGCAACGCGCCTCCGCACACATACGGCAGTATCCTGCATATCTTATGCGGTGTCGGTTACAGCTCTTTCCATTACAAGAGGGCCATATATAAAGGACTTTTAGACTGTGGCATTCAGGCGTAGCAGGTCATTCATGGTAAGAACTGAAAGGTTAAGACTATCGGGGTTATTTCTGCACAGACTCCGATGGGGGCTGACAGATGTGATTTGTCTGACGGATGTGGTTTGTCTGGCGGATATAATGAAGAGTCACATAAAGATTTGCTCCGAAAATCAAGTAATCAATAAGGAGGATGTATCAAAAAGAAGAATTTTTATAAATCTTTCTATGCCATTTATGGCATATCAAAATATCATTTGATAACCATCTGATTATCTATAAAATCTTTTCAAACCTCAGAGCAGTGAGCGCAGAACTAAGCTTGCTTGAGTTATGCCGAGTCGCGAAAGAGGTTCAATGTAAGTAAATCTTTGTTTGTTGAAAACTAAAAAAGGGGATGTGCCTATTCTGACACACCCTCTTTCTGTTTTCGGTTAGCTGATTTTGTCGGTTTCCGTAAACCTCGGGAACCGGTTTCCGTCACGAACGATATTTTCGAAGAACATCTTCTCCGGACGGACCCAGTACTGTCCGTCTCCGTACATAGCCTGGTAGATGACCATCCGCTCCCTCGACTCAGAGTCGAAAGCCGTACGGACATAGCGGTACAGCCCGCCCTTGAAATGACGGAAATAGCGGATTCCGTCAGCTGGTAAAGGGTATTCCGACAGCATCTTCTCTGCCAACGGCACATACCAGGTGTGCACCTCCTCCGCTGTCGGGGTGTGGCCACCAGGGAAATGGAACGAGCGGCTGTAATGCTCCAGAAAAAGCGGCTCAAAATGTGCCAGCGTGTCCCTCTCACCGAACAGTCCCCAGACACGGTCCCTGTAATAAGGGTTGCAGCAATCGAACTGTGTGGCTTCCGCCTCTGCGAATTCTTCAATCAGACTACCGTCGATGACAAACCGCTGATTGCCGTCTTTCCGCGCTGACTTGTATTCATGCTCTCCCAGTCGTTGCCTCAGAAACTTTGTCATCTGGAAGTGGGGGTTGCCGAGAAGGGCGGGAACTCCTGCCACAGGGGCAGTCATCTGAGCATAAAACGCGCCGCAGCTGTTCCCAACAAGCAGGTCGGGCTTCTCAAGGTCAATAAGCTCGCGGATAAGGCAGACAGCCTCTTTCGGGTGCATCGGAAGGTCGGGCGTGATGACTTCCGCACGTCCCAAGAATGCTTCTCTCAAAGCCTTGGCGGGGACACACTGTCCGCTGGCGAAGAAGCCGTGGAGGAATAATATCTTCTTCATTCTTTTTTCCATGTCATTTTTATGTGAGGTATACCGTCGAGCATGAAGGTGCCGGACGACTGCCGGAATCCTACGCTCTCATAGAAACCTCTGGCATACTCCTGTGCCTCGATGTCAATCAGCTTCGCACCGAAATGTCGGACAGCGGCATTTATGGCATGGAGCATGATCTGCCTGCCATACCCTTTCCCGCGTTCGGTGGTGATCACTCTCCCTATGGAGATTTCCGGCATGTGGGTGCCTGCGGGACAGACGCGCGCCAGGGCGACAGTCCGTTCTCCCACGGTCAGCCACAGGTGGACGGAGTTCTGGTCATCACCGTCCATGTCCTGATAGACACAGTTCTGCTCCACCACGAACACCTCGCTGCGGACTCTCAGCAGCTCGTACAGTTCATCTGTGGTCAGCTCTTGGAACAGCTTCTCATGAAACACGGCTTCCCTGACATATTTACTTCTGACCGCTTTCGGAAGCTTGGATGCCACGAGCTGATACGACTCCTTTATCCAATCCTCAACAAGCGTATCCTCAAGCTGTCCGTAATACACGTCGCTCCAGTGCTTTCTGTTCCAGTGCCATGCCGGTCTCACTGCCGGATATTTCTCCCGCAGTTCCTCGTTCTTCTCCGGCAGCAGCTTCAATGCCAGCCTCGGAGCGATGTCCCTGATGTCATGCCTGCCGACCCCCAGCCATAAGCATACGAATATCTTTCCTTCCAGGCGGAAGGTGATGTTGTCCTCGCCAAACGGCTGGTCTTCGGTCACACCCTCAAGCGACAATATATATTCCCGTACTTGCTCTACATTCATACCCACTCGAAATTTTCTTTGCCTGCACCGATTTCAAAATGACACTTGGCGATGCCCAGGTCCATACGGGTATAGCCGATGAGGGAGAACCCTCTTTTTGCCCGTACCTTGTGGCGGCCGTCCTCCATGCCGACATACTCGAAGTAGAACTTCTGCTGGTTTACGGCGGTGGGGGCAAGCAGCGCCGATTCCACACCGCTGATAAACCACGGGGGAGTGGCATCGCTTGCATTGCTCACCTGCCCGGCAGTCTTGATTTTATGCCCGTTTCCCTGCGTCTCCCCATAACCGAGGGCGATGTAGCAGGCGATTTTCTCGTCTTCGTCAAGCACATACGTTCCCGCCACTTTCGAGTAGCTCAGACCCGCCCAGCAGGTGTTCATCCCGAGTGTCTGCGCCAGCAGCACGAGCTGCTCCCCGTAATAGCCCACACGCTCATCTAGGTCTTCCGACTTCTTTCCGGCCATGACAAGGTAGTTGCAGACGCACCGGAACTTGCCGTATTTGGCCAGGGTTCCGCTGAATGCCTTCGGCTCATCCAGGATCAGCTGGATATGAAGGCCTCCCTCGCCGTTCAGAATGGCAATACGGTCCTTTAGTGCCATCACCGCTTCATCTGCGAGCGGCTGGTTCTTGTATGCCCTGACACTGTGCCGGGCCTTAATGGCTTCAAGTAATGTCATTTATTTGCTTATGGATTTGTATAATATTAGGGACAAGGACTCGAATCAGTCGGTTGTCGTGAATCCTCGTCTTATTTCGAATAAGCGAAGAGACTTGATATTGCAAATATACATCATTTCTCAATAACAGACAAACTCTCCATTGATTTTTTTCATTACATTGCTCGAGTTTCTGATTCCGATTCTATGTTGATATAAATACATTTATCGGAAAATCGCCCCATACTTCTTTCGCGTCAGCTGTTTTTCCAGAAACCTTAGACTCGTTAACTCCCAATATCTGCAAGAAATTTAACTCCATTCCGAAGGAATTAACTCCATTCCGAAGGAATTAACTCCAATTCCGCAGGAATTATAACTCCAATTCCGCAGGAATTATAACTCCATCCCGCAGGAATTATAACTCCATCCCGCAGGGATATAACTCCATTCAAAGAATTAACTCCCTAAAACTCCAAATAATTTGCATTTACGGATTTAATTCTGTATATTTGCGGATTAAACCATAAACGACATTTTTAATCTGAATATGCCCTCGTTGCAGACGATGAATTCAGCCGCTCGGAGGCATATCAAGCTAACACCTTACATATAAATGGGAGAAAACACGACAAACCGGCAAAGCAAGGCTGTGGTCAGACTCGACTATCTGCCGAAAGTGAACTATGCCATGATGAACAATGGCATCAGCACGCTCAGTGCGCTGATTGTGGAAAACCACGATGAGAAGGACTGGAACAGTCTCACTATGACCATTACAGGCAGCCATGTCAGAGATAGTGTGGCGCTCATCGAGACGTTGAGGGCAGGGCAGTCTGTGCAGGTAAGAAACCTGGCTGTGGAGGCCGACCCGCAGGTGCTTGCCGACACCACAGAGGCGGTGAACACCACCTTCACACTGACAATCGAGACAGAAGGCACAACCCTTTTTGAACAGACATATCCGCTCACGCTGATGGCATTCGACGAATGGGCGGGAGGCAGCGTCATGCCCGAGTTCATAGCCGCCTTCGTCGTACCCAACAACCCCATGCTGCCCAAAGTGAAAGCTTCCGCAGCGCAGTTCCTCCAGAAATGGACGGGCGATTCGGCATTTACTGAATATCAGACGCAGAACCGCACGAAGGTAAGATATCAGGTGGCTGCCATCTATGAGGCGCTCCGCTCCGAAGGAGTGTTCTATTCATCTATCCCGGCAACGTTCGAATCGCACGGACAGCGGGTGAGGCTCGCCGACAAGGTGCTCACCGACAAAACGGGCAACTGCCTCGACCTCAGCCTCCTCATGGCGTCATGCCTAGAGGATGTCGGCATCAATCCCGTCATCATCTTCATGAAAGGGCATGCCATGGTCGGCGCTTGGCTCACACCGTTGGTTATGCCCAGCATGGTCAGCGACGATGTGAGCTACCTCCTCAAGGAAGTGGCTGACGGCAACGACAACCTCGTGCTGATTGAGACCACATGCATCGCATCATCAGGGGATGTCAGTTTCGAGGAGGCGGTCAGCAGCGCGACAAAACGCATACGGCAGGAAGACCAGTTCCTCTATTTCGTCGATATCCACCGCTGCAGGTTAGGCAAAATCTATCCGATTCCGCAAAGGGTGATGAAAGACGGGGTGTGGACTTTCGACAACGAAGGAGTGGATCATACGAACGTCACGAAGACGGTCAGCCGACGCAACCACTATGAGCTCTCGCTTGAGCCTGCCGGACAGACGCTCACCCGACAGCAGCTGTGGGAGCGCAAACTGCTCGACTTCTCCTTGAGAAACAACCTGCTTAACACCAAAATCGGAAAGCGGGTCATTCCGTTCCTTTCCTTCGAGATTGAACGGCTGGAAGACCGCCTCCATCAGAACGTGGATTATCAGATAACACCGTCGCCCGGTCCAAAGATAGAGCCGAATGCCGACCGCATGTACGACTCGCATCTGCAGGCGGCTGATTATCATGCCGTCGTGTCGGAGTTTATCGACAGTGGCAAAATTGCGTCCTATCTCACGGAGGCGGAGCTGCTCAGCGGACTGAAATACGTGTATAGGGCAGCGCGTACGGCTCTGGAGGAGAACGGTGCCAACAGCCTGTTTCTCGCGCTTGGCATGTTGAAATGGTACGAGACGGAAATCAGCGAGCAGCCGCGCTATGCGCCCATTCTCCTGATGCCGGTGGATATCATTCGCCGCAGCGGCAATAAGTATGTGATTCGTAAGCGTGATGAGGACATGATGCTGAACATCACGCTTGTGGAGTTTCTCAAGCAGAATTTTAAAATCAACCTCGATGTGCTCAGCGAGCTGCCCAAAGACGCGCATGGCGTTGACGTGCAGCTGATATTCACCTATATCCGCCGTGCCATCATCGACCAGAAAGGATGGAACGTGCTGGAGGAGTCGATGCTCGGACTTTTCTCGTTCAATAAGTTCGTGATGTGGAACGACATCCACTCGAATGCCGACAAGCTGAAGGAGAACCTCGTGGTGGCGTCGCTCATTGAGAACCGCGACAAGCATGAGCGTCCTGAGGAGCCGGTGGATGCGGGAAAAGTGGACAGAGAGAATGAGCCCAAGGACTTTGCCATCCCTCTTGATGTCGATTCATCGCAGATGGAGGCGATTGTGGAGTCGGGCAGGGGGCAGACATTCATCCTGCACGGACCTCCGGGGACCGGCAAGTCGCAGACCATCACCAACATGATTGCCAATGCACTTTATCAGGGAAAGCGGGTGCTTTTCGTGGCTGAGAAGATGGCGGCGCTGTCGGTCGTGCAGGCCAGGCTCGCGAAAATCGGACTTGCTCCCTTCTGTCTTGAGCTCCATTCCAACAAGGTGACCAAGAAACATTTCCTCGGACAGATGGAGGAGGTGCTCAAGGTCACGAAAATCAAGTCGCCGGAGGAGTATGCGAAGCGGTCGGAGGAACTTTTTGCTGAACGTAAGGAGCTGATCAGCTACATGGAGGCGCTCCACTGGAAGCTGCCACACGGATTCAGCCTTTATGAGTGTATCTCCGAATACCTCGCCATTCCGCAGGATGAGCTGTCCGACGGACTGCCTGCAAAGGAGAAGGTCACTGCGGAGTATGTGGCGGAGTGCCGCAAGCTGGTGGAGCAGGTCGATGCCGTCCTTGCCATCGTGGGGCAGCCCGCACGTCATGCGCTCAACGGACTGGAGCCAGCCGATAACAAGATTGACACGCTCGACGGACTGCAGAGGCTGATGACCGAATTCCAGCAGACAGAACAGCAGCTCTGCGACCGTCAGGGAGAGATGAGCCGTACGGTCGGTGTCGAGCTTGCCACAGAGGCGGACATCCGGTGGCTCGTGCTCTTTGCCGAACAGCTCAAGGCGGAGGCGGTGCAGGAAGAGCGTCAGGCACAAATCCTGAAGTCTTATCAGGAGGACGTGCTGCGGTTGGATGTGGATGCCAACCGTCGTGAATGGGCTGATATCAAGGCGAAGTGGTTTATTCCGCGGTTCTTCGCCAAACGTAAATACCTGAAGTCGATGCAACGCTACGGACAGGTGCTGGAATCGGGTGTCGACAGCTTGTTCGACATGGTTGAAGGACATCAGCAGGCGGTTGCCGATGTGAAGTCAAGGGGCGATGAGGCGGTGCTTTTCGCGCAGAACCATGCCATTTCTCATGAGGAGCGGGAACAGGCCTACCGACGATTTGCCGGCAGTCATGCGGCTGTGTCGAGACAGACGTTCCTGCGTCAGACAGAAGAAATCACGGATGTCGACAGCCGCTTGTCGTCGTTGCTCGACGGCATCAACCGGTATGCGGTCACTACTTATTCGCGCTCCGACATCAGTCAGTCGGCGTCAAGGTGGCTCGGCAGTTATGGCTCGGTGCGCGACTGGTATTTCTGGGTTGACATCAAGCAGCAGATGAAGCGGCTGGGACTGCAGCCGGTGATCCGGCTGGTGGAGAACGGCGCCAAACCAGCGGATACCGTGAACGCCTTCCTCAAAGGGGTGTTCCATCTGCTTATCCGTCATGCCATCGACCAGAACGACCAGCTGAGGATGTTCAACGGACTGAAGTTCCGGCAGCTGATAGAGAAATACAAGCAGGACACCTTGCGCTTCCAGGAGCTGAGCAAAGAGGAGCTTTACAGCAAGCTTGCTGCGAGGGTGCCGTCAGCCTCGGTCGCATCCATCGACGGCTCTGAGATAAGCATACTCAAACGTAATATCGCCAACGGAGGACGGGGCACTTCCATTCGCACCATCCTCGACAGCATCCCGGCGTTGCTGCCCAGGCTCTGTCCATGCATGCTCATGAGCCCCATATCCGTGGCACAGTTCATCGACCTCAATGCCGACAAGTTCGACATCGTGATTTTCGACGAGGCGTCGCAGATGCCAACGAGCGAGGCGGTTGGGGCCATCGCACGCGGAAAGTCGCTCATCGTCGTAGGCGACAGCAAGCAGATGCCGCCTACCAGCTTCTTCACCGCCACCCAGGTGGACGACGACGAGGCGGACATCGACGACATGGAGAGTATCCTCGACGACTGCATCACGCTCTCGCTCTGTGAGCACCAGCTGAAATGGCATTACCGCAGCAAGCACGAGAGCCTCATCGCGTTCAGCAACTCACAGTATTACGGTAATGCACTCTTCACTTTCCCGTCTGTCGACGACCGTCAGGCGAAAGTGAGGCTCGTGCCCGTGGAGGGTGTCTACGACAAGGGGCATACGCGAAGCAACAACGCGGAGGCGAAGGCCATAGTTGAGGAAATCCTACGCAGGCTTGCCGACCCGGAGCTCAGCAAATACAGCATCGGAGTGGTGGCGTTCAGCAAGGTGCAGGGCGACTGCATCGAGGATGAGCTGACCGATGCGCTCGACAGCCGGCCCGACCTTAAGGAGATTGCCTACAACTCCGATGAGCCGGTGTTCATCAAGAACCTGGAGAATGTGCAGGGCGACGAGCGCGACATCATTCTCTTCTCCGTGGGCTACGGAGCCGACAAATACGGAAAGGTGTCGATGAATTTCGGACCGCTCAACAATCCCGGAGGCGAGCGCCGTCTGAACGTGGCGGTGTCGAGAGCACGCTATGAGATGATTGTTTATTCAACCTTGAAATCCAGTCAGATCGACCTCAAACGAAGCAAGGCGAAAGGGGTGGAGGGGCTGAAGCGCTTCCTTGAGTTTGCCGAGACAGGCATGCTGCCGTTCGTGTCCGACACCCTGGCTGGCCGTCAGCGCAATGTGATGATAGACCAGATCTGCGAGGCGCTCAACGCACATGGCTATCTCACCGATGCCAATGTGGGTAAGTCGAACTTCAAGATAGATATCGCCGTGTCGTCAAGGGAGCATCCCGATGAGTATATCCTCGGTATCCTGTGCGACGGGCAGAACTATTATGAGACGAAGACCACCCGCGACCGCGAGATTGTGCAGCCCAATGTGCTGAAAATGTTGAAATGGAGGGTGATGAGAGTCTATTCCATCGACTGGTATGAGAACCGCGGAAGGGCGCTCGACCAGATTCTCGAAGAGCTGCGTAATGCTGAGGAGGGAACTGAACCGGAAGCTCCTGCCGGCGCAGAGAAGCCGGCATACGTGTTTGATGCGTCAAAAATCCAGAATACCGAAAAGAGGGAGGTGGAGCAGCGCGACCGCTTTAAGATGCCTTACACCGAGGCTGTCGTCAGAAATGCCGAGGTGCACGACAAGACTATGTTCAATCCGGAAGACCGCAACAATAAGGCTGTCGCCTTTGAGATTGTCCGCATGGAGCAGCCCATCACGGAGCATTATCTTGCAAAACGCTTTGCGAAAATTCTGGGGTATAACTCACCCAGCAAGAATGTTTTGAGAGCACTTGAGATTGCTACGAGGTCTTTCTACTGTGAGATTTCACTTGTCGATGGACAGTCCGTTTTTTGGCTGGAGAAGAAATATGCGGATGCATACTCCTACTACCGTTCACCCTCACCACGGGCCATTAACGAGATCCCATCCGTTGAAATTATCAATGCTGTGAAAGAGATGTTCCAGGAGGAGTTCTCTGTGCCGGTAAGCAAAATCCCGGGTGCGGTTCTCAAAAAACTGGGATTTAATTTCGGACCCAAACTCGCAGAATCCGTCATGACAGTTGTCAATTGGATGATACAAAAAGGCATCATAACCGTCAACGGCGAGATGGCCTCCTTGCTCGTCAGTTAGAATTAGTTTTTGCCCATAATGTATAGTGAATGGGGCTGTGTCAATCCAGACACAGCCCCATTTATCATTCACTTAAATACTTCCATCAGCAGTAATTAACTTCATCCCGAAGGGATATAACTCCATCCCGAAGGTATTATAACTCCATCCCGCAGGGATATAACTCCAATCCCGAAGGGATTATAACTCCAATTCCTGAAAGGAATTATAACTCCATTCCGCAGGAATATAACTCCAATTTCTGCAAGAAATTATAACTCCAATTCCTGAAAGGAATTATAACTCCATCCCGCAGGGATATAACTCCAATTTCTGCAAGAAATTATTTATACAAAAACCTCTTGATATTCCGTTTAGGAGTCTTCTCAAACTCGGTGTCCATGGATTCCAGCTTGGTCACTTTGTAGAATGATGGAAGCATACCGTTCACGTATTTGCAGTAGCGCGGCAGCTGGCTGATGAACTCCTCACGGCTCAGTCCATGTGCTTTCAGCGTCTCGTCGGAGGTGTAGACCAGTCCGATGAGCTGCTGGTCGCGCTGCACCACCACGCATTCGTCAATCAGGGCGTGCGACGTGAACTTCTCCTCGATTTCCTCCGGGTAGATGTTCTGGCCGTTCGCGCCCAACAGCATGTTCTTCTGCCGTCCGCGGATAAACACGTTGCCGTCGCTGTCAATAGTGCCCAGGTCGCCCGTATGCAGCCAGCCTTCGCTGTCGATGGCGGCCTGAGTCGCCTCCTCGCTCTTGTAGTAGCCCAGCATCACGTTGTCGCCTCGCACCACAATCTCGCCCTCCACATTTGCCGGGTCCTGACTGAGCACTTTCAGCTCCATGCGGGGCACCACCTGTCCGCATGAGCGGGGAACGAACGTGTGGTAGTCGCGGTAGCAGATAATAGGGCCGCATTCTGTCATTCCGTAGCCCACGGTGTAAGGGAACTTGATGTAGCTGAGGAAATTCTCAACCTCCTGGTTGAAGGCAGCGCCGCCCACAATCACCTCGTAGAACTGTCCGCCGAAGAAGTCGATGATACGCTGACGGATTTTACGGTAAATCATACCTTTCACAAATGGCAGAACCATCAGACTCTGTGTGGTGAGTGATTTCAGTTTCGGGAACACGCGGCTCTGGATGATTTTTTCCACAATCAGCGGAACGCAAATCAGCACGTCGGGCCGGACGTCCGACAATGCCTTTGCAAGAACCGTGGGGCTTGGCGGCTTCGTGAGGAATGTGATGTGTCCTCCCATGCAGAACTCATAGAAAAATTCAAACGTAAAACCATACATGTGAGCCATAGGAAGGAGCGACAGAATCTTGCAGCACTCGCGTAGTCCCAGCTTCTCGTCGCCGAACGCCACGTTCGACCAGATGCAGCGGTAAGGCAGCATCACACCCTTTGAAAAACCGGTGGAACCCGATGTGTAGTTTATAAGAGCCAGGGCGTCCGGATCGTCATCGAAATAACGCACATCCTCGGGGGTGAGGTTGATCGACGGGTCTTTTTCTCCCACGATGCTGATATCCACAAACTCGCAGCGCTCCAGTTTGTCTGTGCCTGCAGCTGCCAGTGCCTTCTCTATCTTTTTTCTGACTGTCTGACTGGTGAAAACCATTTTCGAGTCGGAATGATTAAGCACATTCGCTATCTGATCGCCGTGGAAGTCAACGAGTATCGGAACCACCACAGCACCATAGGTCAGCGCGGAAATCGTGCTGATTGCCCAATAGCTGGAATTTTTGTCGCAGACGGCTACCTTGTCGCCTTTTTTGATGCCATTCTCCTCGAAAAAAATATGCATCTTGCGGATTTGATTAGCCAAATCCTGAAAAGTGAAGCTTATGTTGGTGTTGTAGTCTGAAAACGCCGTACAGGTCCAGTGATTTCTGATAGAACACTCAATCACACGCATCACCGAACGGTTTTTCTGTATATAATCCATTGAGAAACCTGTTTTGCGCATTTTTAGTTGTTTTGTGCAAAGATACGAATTTTCTTAAAAAATCAAAATAAATATGCCATTTTTTTACATTTTAATTGCTAACTTTGTAGTGACAAACACTAAATACATACTTTTATGGGAAAACTATTGACGATTATCATCTGCATGCTGACTGCTATGACTGCGTCGGCTCAGGACAAAAACGACGCCATCTGGAAAGACATCAACGGAGTCCGCGATGTCACGCTCGACTCCCTTGAGAAAGCCAATCAGGTGAGGCCCGTGAGCGGCTCATCACGCAAGGGCGACAACCCCGTGATGTTTCTGGTGGGGAATTCCACCATGCGTAACGGCACATTAGGCAACGGAAACAACGGTCAGTGGGGATGGGGATATTATGCGCATCTCTTTTTCGATGAAAAACAAATCACGGTGGAGAACCATGCACTCGGAGGCACCAGCCCCCGGACATTTTACAATAAGCTATGGAAGCCGGTTCTCGACGGCATGCGCCCGGGCGACTATGTGGTGCTCGAGCTGGGGCACAACGACAACGGACCCATCGACGAGAACCGCGCGCGCTCAAGCTATAAGACCACGAAGAGCAACGGCGGACAGTTCGACAAGTATCTGCTCGAGGACTCCACGGTGGTGACCATCAAGGAGGACGGACGGCAGGAGACGGTCTATACCTTCGGCGGCTATCTGCGCCGTTTCGTCAATGAGGCTCGTGCGAAAGGGGCTGTTCCGATTCTGCTCACGCTCACGCCCCGCAAGGCATACGAGCAGGACGACACCAACCGCGTAGACCGCAAGCTCACATCGTTCACCCCCTGGATTAAAGCGATGGCGGAGGAGCTCAACACACCGCTCATCGACCTCAACGACATCTCTGCCACGAAACTGGAGAAATATGGCAAGCACAAGGCGGACTATCATTTCTTCGGCGATAAGATCCATTCATCGGCGTTTGGAGCAAAGATGAATGCTGCCAGTTTTGCCGAGGGGCTAGACGCTTGTCTGCATCCGCAGGTGGCAACACTGAAAGCTTTCCTCCTTCCCGATATGGTGCATCCGAAATCCGTTATTGAGAAGCATCCCACTTGGGTGACAACCAAGGCGAAGAAAGCCGATGGAAAGAAAAAGAAACCACGCGTCTTTCTTGCAGGCGACTCCACAGGAAAGAATGCCGACAAGGATCCGAACGGCATGTGGGGATGGGGCTCGCAGGCGGCTTCTGTGTTCGACGGCGACAAATGCACGTTCGTCAACTGTGCGATGGCAGGACGCTCCACACGCACCTTCCTGAAAGAGGGCAGATGGGATGAGATTTACAACTCCCTTGAGCCTGGCGATTATGTGCTGATTCAGTTCGGACACAACGACATGAGCGGCATCGACAAACCGAAGTTCCGGGGCGTCATCCCTGTGGCGCAAGACACCTGCCATGTCTATCGCATGGAGGACGACGGCAGTTATGAGGTGGTTTATTCCTACGGATGGTATCTCAAGAAGTTTATCGAGGACACGCGCGAGAAAGGGGCAACGCCCATTCTGCTCAGTCTCACCCCGCGCAACGAATGGCCAGGCGGCAAGGTGGAACGCCGTAACGACTTTTTCGGAAAACTCTACAGACAGGTGGTGGAGGAGACTGGTGTCGATTTCATCGACATCCACAACATCACCGCCGATGCGCTCGACAAGATGGGAAAGGAGAAGGCGGCTGCCATGTTCAACCACGACCACACCCACACTTCCCTTGCTGGCGCGCAGCTCAACTGCCAGAGCCTTGCCAAAGGCCTGAAAGCCATCAAGTCGCCTCTGCGCAAGTGCTTGAAGTAGGTTTTTTCTAGGCTTACTAGGCTTACTAGGAATGCCTAGGATTTCCTAGGTTATCCTAGGTTATCCTAGGCATTCCTAGGATTTCCTAGATTTTCCCATCCCGCAGGGATATAACTCCAATTTCTGAAAGAAATTATAACTCCATTCCGAAGGAATATAACTCCAATGAAATTATAACTCCAATTTCTGAAAGAAATTATAACTCCAAATATAAAAGATACATGAAAATTGGCGACCGTGTCCGTTTCCTCAGCGACGTGGGGGGCGGAATTGTGAAAGGATTTCAGAATAACAACAAGATAGTGCTGGTGGAAGACGAGGACGGCTTCCAGGTGCCGGTGTTGGCATCCGATGTGGTGGTGATCTCAACCGACGACTACAACATCGCAAAAGTGGATACGATGGGCAGGAGCGAGAAGGCTGCAGCCAAGAAGGCTGAAAAACAGACGGCTGCCAGTCAAGGCAGGCCCGCTGCGCCTTATCATCCCATTGACGATGACACAGAGGTGGATTTGGCAGACCGTGAAATCACCTATAAGGCGAAGCCTGAGGAGCGGAAAGACGGCGACAAGCTGTCGGTCTATCTGTCGTTTGTGCCCGTGAATCCCTTGGAGTTCTCAAAAACAACCTTTGAGTGCTATCTCGTGAACGACTGCAATTATTTTATCCACTACACCTACCTGTCTAAAGAGAACAACGCGTTCACGCTCCGAGCGCAGGGAACCGTGGAGCCCAACACGAAGGTGTTTGTGGAGGAAATCGAGCATTCCATGCTTCAGGAGATTGAAAGGGTGGGGATGCAGCTCATTGCCTATAAGGAGGACAAGCCGTTCATACTGAAAACACCTGTGAGCGTGGATTTTAGGATCGACACCACGAAATTCTTTAAGTTCCACACGTTCCATGAGAGCATGTTTTTCGATGAGCCAACGCTGGAGTTCGCCATTGTGAAGGACGATGTCCCATACCATAATTATTCGTTCAACGCCAAGGAGATACAGCAGGCTATGAACGAGAAGACCGACGAAGGACGGCGTCAGCCCAAACCCTCACGGACGGATAAGAAAGCAAAAGTGAACGAGGTGGTTGAGGTCGATCTGCATGCGCATGAGCTGCTCGAAACCACGGCTGGCATGTCGGACGGCGACATCAAGGAGTATCAGCTCAATGTGTTCCGCACCACGATGCAGAAATATATCAAGCGTAAAGGGCAGCGAATCGTGTTTATCCACGGAAAAGGGGAGGGCGTCCTGCGCAGTGCCATCGTCAACGAATTGAAACACAAATACAAAAACTGCTCCTTCCAAGATGCCTCCTTCCAGCAATACGGATTCGGTGCCACAATGGTGATTGTGCACTAAGAGACCCTAGGGGCCTTAAGGTCCTTAGGGTCTTTAGGGTCTTTAGAGTCTTTAGGGTCTTTAGGGTCTTTAGAGTCCTTAGGGTCTTTAGAGTCTTTAGAGTCCTTAGAGTCCTTAGGGTCTTTAGAGTCCTTAGGGTCTTTAACAGCTCTTCAGCACCCTTTCCAGCTTTTCGATAAACATGTCTGCCTGGCTGATGCTGAGGCAGAGCGGCGGCAGCAGACGCAGCACGTTTGTGCCCGAGCAGCCCGTGAAGCAGTGCTCTTCATGGAGTAGCCGGTTGCGCACGTCCTTGTAAGGGATGTCCAGCTCGATGCCGATCATCAGTCCGCGTCCGCGGATGTCAACCACATGGGGCAGGTTGGCGGCTTTCAGGCTTTCCATCAGATGAGAGCCTACGGTTGCGGCGTTTTTCACCAGATTTTCTTCTTTCATCACGTCGAGCACGGCGATGGCAGCCGCACAGGCGAGGTGGTTGCCGCCGAAGGTGGTGCCAAGCTGACCATATACCGGGGTGAACTTAGGAGAAATAAGCACTGCGCCCATCGGGAAGCCGTTTCCGATGCCTTTTGCCACCGTGATGAGGTCGGGAGTGACGCTCAGATGCTGGTGGGCGAAGAACTTGCCGCTACGGCCGTAGCCACATTGAATCTCATCGCATATCAGCACAGTGTTGTGGGCATCACAAAGCTTGCGTAGACCATACATGAAGTCCTTGTCTGCCAGACGGATGCCTCCGACTCCCTGAATACATTCGATGATGCAGGCGCATACGTCGCCTTTGCTTATCTCACGTTCCCAGGCGCCCAGGTCGTTCAGCGGAAGGAACGTGACGTGGTTGTTCGCGTTGATGGGGGCGATGATTTTCGGGTTGGCTGTCGCTTCAACAGCAAGAGAGGTGCGTCCGTGGAATGCTTTCTCGGCAGAAAGCACACGTGTGCGCCCGTTGTAGAACGATGCCAGCTTCAGTGCGTTCTCGTTTGCCTCGGCTCCTGAATTGATGAGAAACAGCTTGTAGTCCTCATAGCCGCTCAGCCTGCCCAGTTTCTCTGCCACTTCCTGCTGAAGGGGATTCTTCACCGAGTTTGAGTAGAATCCCAGTTTGTTCACCTGTTCCGTGATTTTCTCCACATAGTGCGGATGGCTGTGGCCAATGGAGATGACCGCATGACCGCCGTAGAGGTCGAGGTATTCCTCGCCTTTGTCGTCCCATACTGTAGCGCCGAGGCCTTTGTCTATCGTTATGTCGAATAATGGATATACGTCGAATAATTGCATTGTTGTCTTTTAGTTTTTATAGTTTAGGGTTTAGAGATTGTTTTTTTTATAGTTCCTATAGTATCTATAGTTCCTATAGTACCTATAGTTCCTATAGTTCCTATCAAAATCTATCTGAAAATCAAAACGCGCTGGCTTTCAGCTTCAGTCCCGTTGTCTCGTCAATTCCGAACATAATGTTCATGTTCTGAACAGCCTGCCCGACAGCGCCTTTCAGCAGATTGTCGATGACGGATGTGATGACCGCCTTGTTGCCGAATTTATCCACATGGACGAGACCCTTGTTGGTGTTCACCACCTGTTTCAGGTCGATGGCTCTGTCCACATAGTGGGTGAAGGCGGCATCTTTGTAATACTCCTTGTACATCGCCTCAAGCTGTGCTGCGTCGGGGTTGCCGGCTGTGCCTTCCTCACCGTCGAAAGTGACCACCTCTGTGCAGAAGATGCCTCGGGGAAAGTCACCGCGGTAGGGGATGAAATCCACGCTCACGTCGAGGCTGCCTTGCAGCTCACGCAGCGTCTGACGGATTTCATGCAGATGCTGGTGGGTGAACACTTTATAGGTGCTTATGTTGTTGTTGCGCCAGGAGAAATGGGTGGTGCTGCCCGGCTTCTGTCCCGCACCGGTGCTGCCGGTGATGGCGTTCACGCTGATGTCGTGGGTGAGCAGACCGGCTTTTGCCAATGGCAGCAGACCGATTTGTATGCAGGTGGCGAAGCATCCGGGATTGGCAAGGTGGCTGCACCGTGCGGTCTCGCTCCGGTGGGTCTCCGGCAGTCCGTAGACGAAGTCGTGCGAAGGGTCGGCTATGCGGAAGTCCTGTGCAAGGTCGATTATCTTCACGTTTGCCGGCACCGGATGCTCTTTCAGGAAACTGACGCTTTTGCCGTGGCCGAAACAGAGGAAGATGACATCCACCTGGTCGAACGGCATCTCTGATGAAAACCTCATCTCGGTGTCTCCGAGCAGTCCCTCATGCACGTCGCTGACAGGGTTTCCTGCGTTGCTCTCGCTGTTTGCAAACACAATCTCTGCCTCCGGATGATTGAGCAGCAGGCGTATCAGCTCACCGCCGGTGTAGCCTGCTGCACCTAATATTCCAACTCGTATCATTGTTTTCTTTTCGTATTTTCCTTTCTGCCAGAAGTTTTTTTCTTTTAAGTTTTTTTCCTTTTAAAGGTCAGAATCAAAACCGAAATGGCAAAAACAGATAGTAAATCACTTTGTCGGTGCCAGCAGCCACAGGATGATATAGGCAAGCAGACCGCCGCCGAATCCGAACGCCAGCACAATAAATCCAACTCTCACTAACAGGGAGTCGATATCAAAATACTCGGCAATTCCGCCGCACACACCGGCTATCTTCTTGTCGGTGGATGATAGAAAGAATTGTTTATGCATGTTGTTTTCAATAAACGATCGTAAAATTGGATGTTTTTTTTTGGGGGGGGTAATGGGCTTGATGGGCTTAATGGGCTTGAGGATCCTTAGGGTCCTTAGAGTCCTTAAAGTCCTTAGGGTGCTTAGAGTCCTTAAAGTCCTTAGGGTTCTTAAAGTCCTTAGAGTCCTTAAAGTCCTTAGAGTCCTTAAGGTCCTTAGG
>JAEEGL014533364.1_pt1 | contig 30059 bp, 28 predicted proteins | sample 9134231 | NCBI WGS metagenome assembly JAEEGL01 (sample SAMN16246548, study PRJNA631951) | gut metagenome | biome: gut microbiome; feature: rumen; material: fiber-attached | host: Bos | place: Iran: Karaj | collected 2018-10 | reverse complement strand
GGGCGGTGCCAAGAGCTACCTGCTCGTCGCGGACGGCGGCGGCCCGCTGCCCGGGTTCCGGGCGGGCCAGTACCTGTCCTTCCGTTTCACGGCCGGAGGCAGCAACGTTACTAGGGCGTACTCGATCAGTTCGTCCCCGGCCGACGCCGCGAACGGCTTTTACATCGTCACGGTCAAGCGCACCCCGGGCGGATTCGCCGGAAACGCGCTGCTCGACAGCCTTAAGGTCGGCGACAGGATCGTCTCGTCCGCACCCGAGGGCAATTTCTTCCACGAGAAGCTCCGCGACGGCGATAATATCCTTGCGATAGCCGGAGGCTCGGGGATCACTCCCTTCGTATCGATGGCCGGGGCGATCCGCGACGGCACCGAGGACTTCGGCCTGACGGTCCTCTACGGAGCAAAAGACCGCGGCGGCCTGCTCTACCGCGAGCAGCTCGACCGCATCTCCGCCGTCTGCGGCAGAGTCAGGGTCGTTTACGTGCTCGAGGAGGAGGCCGACGCGGACAAAGGCGAGGAAAGCGGCTTTATCACGGCGGATATCATAAGGAAATACAAACCTGAAGGCGACTGCGGGGTATTCGTCTGCGGCTCGGCCGCGATGAAAAGAAATATCCGCGGACAGCTTGCGGAGCTCGGGATACCGTCCCGTCTGATACGCGCCGAGGGCTCGCCTTTCGACGGCGACCTGACGGAGCAGCCGGGCTATCCGAAGACCGGAGGGCTGCCGGATACTTTCCCGCTGACGGTGCGGCTCGGGCTCGGCGAGACCGTCATCGAGGCGCGGCGCGACGAACCTCTGCTCGTGTCGATCGAGCGGGCGGGCATCGCGGCGCCGTCGCGATGCCGTTCGGGCGAGTGCGGCTGGTGCAGAGCGAAGATCGTCTCGGGGGACGTCTATGTCCCGCCCGAGTACGACGTCTCCCGCCGCAGGATGGACCGGGAGTTCGGATACGCGCACATCTGCTGCACCTTCCCGCTGTCCCCCGTGACAGTCGAGATCTGCTATACCTGACCTGCCGGAGAGCCGGCTATCCGTTTTTGCGCGGCAGCCGCATCATGAGCGCGGGGCCGTTCTCCCGGAGCCACCTTTCGCATCTGCGGTAGTCGGGAAAAGCCGCGACGACCCCGGCGTAAAACCTGTCCGAGTGGTTCATCTCCTTCAGATGGCAGAGCTCGTGCACTACGACGCTGTCGAGGACTTCGGGGGGCGCCAGCATCAGCAGACAGTTGAAATTCAGGTTGCCGCGGCTGCTGCAGCTGCCCCACTTGGTCCTCTGCGCCCTGACGGTCAGCCTTCCGTAGGAAACGCCTACGATCTTTGAGTAATGATCCGCCCGGGCCGGGATGACGGTCCGGGCAGCTTCGGCGAGAGCTTTGAGCTCTTCCGCGGTAAGCGGTTCGATGTCCGGGAGGGCTTTTTGCCTCTCGGCTTCTTTTTTCATATGCTTTTCGATCCATTCGCCGTGCCGCGACACGAACTCCTCGATGTCGCGGCAGGGCGTCCGCAGCGGGGATCTGACGATGACCTCGCCGTTTTTTATCTCAATCGACAGCGTTTTTCTCCGGCTGCGGACGATCTTGTCGATCCGGTACATCCAGCTCTGATTACTGCTTTTTTCTGTTCTTCTTCTCGCGGAGCGCGAGCTGGCGGAGCTTAAGGCCGGTGTTGTAGAAATCCTTGTTCGAGCAGCCGGCTCTGCCGCCTCCGGCGCAGGCGCAGGCGCACGCACAGGCGCAGGCGCAGGAGCTGTGAGCGCACGAACTGTGCGCGCAGGAGCTGCTTCTGGAAGAAGATGAAGAAGACGAAGAGGAGGAGAAGCGCGGGAGGACCACCGGCACCACATGCACCCGCATGAAGGTGTTGGGATCGGTGCTGTAGCGGTAGTCGCCGTCGGTCGTGTGCTTCTTCATATCCTCCGGGATCTCCTCTTCGGTGACCGTCTCCCGGCTCTTGACGAAGCTTCTTCCGCAGTATTCGCAGTTTTCCTTGCCCTCCGGACGCGGCGCGCCGCAGCCCTGGCAGGCGGGATAGTACACTATCTTCTCGCGGGTGACCTTTTTCGTCGTTTCGCCCGAGAAGCTCGAGGTCCTGCTGAACACGCCTTTGCTCAGCAAAGCTATGATGACAAGAAAGACGGTGATGAAAAATCCGAAGGTGAACAGGGATGATATGATCCCCAGAGCGATGCTTCCGAAGTCGGCTCCGCCGTAGTCCTGATCTCCCGTATCGATGGTCTTGGTCTCGTCGAACGCGAAGGCGTCATTCGGATAGGTGACGCTGACGGTCAGCTTTTCGCCGTCGGAGAGCGAGCTCTCCCAGGTGTAGTATCCTGCGCTGTCGACGGTGCACGGCGGACTCATCGACGTCGCGCCCCTGCTGTTCCACTTGAGCGAGAAGCTGTCGACGTCGATGCCGTCGAACCAGCCGGGCGTGAACTGATATACCGTCTCGCCTTCGGTAAGATAGTTCATCTGGTACAGATAGTCCTGAACGAAGCTGAAATCGAAGGATATGACCTCGTCCTTAAAGTATTCCCGGTCGAAATCGACGCGTATGAAGCTGCCGTAGTCGGAATAGTACCCGATCGACGAGATATTGTCCGAGAGCGCCTGTACCGACGAGCAGTGGTCGTTGGGTATGCCGATCTTGACCCAGGATAGGGGGCCTTCGCTGTCGGAATCGAGGACCTTCCACTCGATGTGGCAGTTGAAGAAGACGGTGGCGTCGTCGTTAATGTCCGCCCTGATGCTGTAGACGAGGATCTCGTCGAGGGCAGCCGCCGAAGCCTGAAAAGGCATGATGAAGACGGTGAGCAGCGAGACGAGCAGGACTGCCGCCGCGGCGGATATCTTTTTTAACGATGCCCTGTTTTTCATTCCGCTCTCACCTCCGATCCCGCGTTCTTTTTGACTCTCAGCGGGCATTCGCCCTCCATCTTCGCCGAATAATCGCGGCGCGCCGCGCACGCTTCGCCGTTCCAGATCCTGTCCCAGCCGGTCTCGAGGAGGTTTCCGAGCGGTTCGCCGTCGAGCCAGCTCTGGCAGGGGACCGCGTTCCCGCCGGGCGTTACGGCCATGTTCGAGAGGCACGCGCCGCACGTCGGGGCCGCGATGCCGATCTCTTCGCAGAATCCGGCGGGCACCCATCCGGGCGAGGTGAAGTTTATCTCCATTCCGTTAGAGAAGCAGTAGCCGGCGGCGCCGGCGAGTATCTCCTTTATCTCGTCCTCCGAGAGCTGCAGGCGCTCGGATTCCCCGGTCCGCGCGTTTCCGGTCGTGATGAGACCCGAGCAGGTGACGTAGATGACGCCCTTATCATGCAGGAACTCGAGCGTCTTCAGGTAGTCGCGGTTGAGCGTGCAGAGCGGCGTGTTTACGCTGAGGCTCATTCCGGCGGCGAGCGCGTTTTCGATGGCCGCGACGGTCCTCGCGTACTGCGGGGCGCCGACGAGCCTGTTGTGGACGGCCTCGTCGGCCGAATAGAAGGTGATCTGGAGGCTGTCGAGCGACGCCTCCTTCAGTTTTGCGACGTATCCTTCGTCGAGCAGCACGCCGTTCGTATTGAGGCGTGTGATGAACCACCTTGCGTAGGCGATGAGCTCGAAGAGGTCGGGGCGCATCGTCGGCTCGCCTCCGGTGAAGGTGACCTGCGTCACTCCGGCGTCGCGGAGGATGTCGATGATCCGCTTCCATTCTTCCGTCGTAAGCTCAGCCTCGGAGGAGTGGACCTGCCCGGCCGCGTAGCAGTGCACGCAGTGCTGGTTGCAGTTCCAGACGCCGTTCTTTTCCATAGCGCTGACCATGAGGTCCATCCGGTGCGGGGCGCGCATGAAGGGCGCGTAGTCGCCGATCGAGATGTAGCCGATCTGCTCGTCCGGTTCTTCGCCGCGCGCGATCTTTGTGAAGGTGTCCATGATCGTGTAGATGTCGCGGTCGGTCTTGCGTCTGCCGAGCAGGGGATATACCTTCCTCACCGCGCGGCAGGCCGCTTTTCTTATGAGCGCCGCCTCTTTGTCTGATACCGGGTGTCCCGAGTATTTGTTGACCTCTTTTATGAACTCGCAGAGCAGGATGCTCCAGGAGACTCCGACGGGGATTATGTCCTGGCCGTTGATTATCGCCAGGCTCGGCGCGATCTCGTCCCCCGAAACGACGGGCGGGACGAGGTGTATCCGCACTGCTCCCGGGCCTTCGGGGTTCAGCGTGGTGTGAAACACCTCTCCGAAGTTCGAGCGCGCGTATCTCAGCTCGCGTTTGGTTGCCTTCATCCGGTTTTCCTCCGTATTTCCGCCGCGGTCTCCCGGCCGCCGGCACCGCGGCGGACGGCCCTTCGTACCCTGCCGCCCGGTGCGCTCCGGCCGGAAGCGCGTTTTTAAAGTAGTATTATTTAACTATATTATATCACAACAGGCTGCTTTTTTCAAAAAAAACACCGAGGCGGTTGAAAAACCGGTGCATTTATGCTATAATTCACATGTAATTGTTTATTTGAACAGGAGCAATGCCAGCATGAAAAAAATATCAGGTATCATACCCGCGCTCATCACGCCGTTTAACAAGGGAGGCAACGTCGACTTCGACTCGCTGGGACAGCTCGTCGAGAAGACTCTCGCCGGCGGAGCCTCGGGCTTCTACGTCACCGGGACATCGGGCGAGGCGTTTCTGCTGTCCGACGCCGAACGCCGCGACATCCTCCGCTTCGTCGCCCGGGTCAATAACGGCCGTGCGGTGCTAATCGCACACGTCGGCGCGATGTCGACAGGCAAGGCCTGCGCCTTTGCCCGGATCGCCGCCGAGGCGGGCTACGACTGCGTATCGTCGGTCGCCCCGATCTACAACCCCTACACCTTCGAAGAGATCAAAAAGTACTACCTCGACATCGCCGACGCCTCCGGGCTCCCGATGTTCGTCTACAACTATCCGGCGGCGTCGGGCGTGAATTTCAGCGCCGCGAACATTGCCGAGCTGCTCTCCGACAGCCGGTTCGTCGGTGTAAAGCACACCTGCTCCGACTATTTCATGCTCCGCAAACTGAAGACGGCCTTCCCCGACAGGATACTGCTCAACGGCTACGACGAGACCTTCCTCGCCGGCCTGGCGATGGGCGCCGACGGGGCCGTCGGCACGACGTTCAACTTCATGCCGGAGAAGATGCGCAGCGTCTTCGATCTGTTCGGGCAGAGCAGGATCGCCGAGGCGGGCGAAGTCCAGAAACAGGCCGACGTGATCATCGCCGCCCTGATCGAAGCCGGAGTCATACCCGGCACCAAGGCCATCCTCACCGCCATGGGGATCCCATGCGGAGACGCCAGAGCGCCGTTCGCGCCGCTGTCGAAGGAGAAGAGAAAGAAGCTCCTCGACACGGTGATGCCCCTCATCTGAAGCCATGTATTCCGTACAGCACATAATATGGATCGGCATCTGCATCGCCGTGATCGGAATCTCGCTGCTGCTGATCCGCAGGTATAAGCCTGACGAGAAGACGGTATTTACCGCCGCGTGCGTGGTTTGCCTGCTGTCAGAGGTCGCCAAGGTCCTCTCGACGGTAAAGATGCTGCCGCTGGCCGACGGCTCGACCTGCGTGCCGTTCATCGACCGCCAGGAGCTCCCGCTGCACCTCTGTTCGATCCAGATCATATTCATTCTCGTCATAAGATTCGTTCTGCGGAAGGACAGCGGCCTCAAGACGTCGCTGCTCGGGTTCATGTTCCCGACGATGACTATAGGCGCCCTGTTCGCGATCTTCCTGCCGTCGGTCTTCTCGAACATACCGGCGTCCCTGGCCTTCATACATCCGCAGTTCTATCAGATGTTCCTCTTCCACGCGATGCTCATCGTGCTCGGGGTATATATCTACACGAGCCGCTTCTCCGAGTGGAAGACCAAGCATTATTTCCGGGCGCTCGGCGGACTCATCGGTCTTGCGTTCATCGGCATCTACATAAATTCGCTGCTTGCGTATGTGACGGTGGGCGCCGACCACCAGGTCGCGTCGGTCGAGAGGATCACCAACTTCTTCTTCGTCGTCAAGACGCCGGTAGGCATCGCGCTGACCGAAAAAGCGCACTGGTTCATATACCTGGCGATAATCATCGCGCTGGCTTTCGTGACCGTCGGGCTGCCCTTCATCCCCGTCTTTATCCGGGATATCCGGGCGCGCCGCGCGGCGAAGGCGGCGCCGGAAGACAGACATCATTAACAGACATACAAGGAGTATTTACCCATGAAGATCGGTTTTGACCAGCTTCGCACGCTTGCAAGCGGATATTTTTCCGCCGAATGCAAAGACGGGGACATCATCTTCCACAGATTTTCCGCCGCACAGGAGAAATACTATCTGGAGACCAGCCCGCGTGACTTTTACGTAAAGACCGCCGCGACGTCCGGCATCAGGCTCGACTTTTACACCGACGCCGACAGCTTCGGATTCGATTACAGAGTCACCAAGGCCTCGAGCCGCACCTTCTATTTCTTCGACATCCTGATCGACGGCGTGCTGACCTATCACCTCGGCGAGGAACAGATGTGGATCAACAGGGGCAGGATCGACATCCCCCTGCCCGCCGGCGAGCACCGCCTGACCGTCTGGTTCCCCTGCCTCACGGCTGCCGTGATCTCGAACGTCACCGCTTCCGACGGAGCCTCCTTCCGTCCGGCGTCATACTCCCGCAGGATGATCTGCTTCGGCGACTCGATCACGCAGGGATACGACGCGCTTTACCCCATGCTCTGCTACACCAACCGGCTCGCAGATCACTTCGACGCGTATATGCTCAATCTCGCGATCGGCGGAGAGAAGTTCGTCCCCGGACTGCTCAGCAGAGAATTCGCCGGCGCCTTCAGGCCCGACATCATAACCGTCGCCTACGGCACAAACGACTGGTCGGGATTCGACCGCGACACTTTCTTCACCCGCTGCGACGGCTTCCTCGAGAAGCTCGCGGAGTACTATCCCGACAGCGAACGGTTCGTCATCACTCCGCTCTGGCGCGCCGACCGCGACCGCATCACCAAGTTCGGCAGCTTCGACGAGGCCGTCGGGTACATAGCCGACAAGGCGGCCGCCTGCGGGCACCACGTGATCGACGGCTACGGCTTCCTGCCGCACTACCCGGGATTCTTCTCCGACCTCAGACTCCATCCGAACGACCTCGGCTACGGCGAATATGTCAGAGGCCTGGTCGCCGCGATGGAAAAGGTGCTGAACAGATAACACGGTGATCACGAAAAAAGGCCGGTCCTCATGAAGATGATGAGGACCGGCCTTTGCAGACGATAAGGCAGTGCGCTCTCTCAGCTTGCGGGATTATCGGCACTTTAACTGCCAAAAACAACCGAATAGAAAGAAAGCCGCGATCTTTCAATCTTTCTTCAACCCTCATCTGTTATTATGTGTACAGCAATAACGGATGAGGGTTGTTGTTTTCAGAAGATAATCAAAAAAGGAGAAGCGGAAAAGTGAAAAAGAAATTTGCACTCATCCTCGCTGTGATCATAGCGCTTGGGCTTGCCGCGTGCGGAACGGCAAACGGTTCAGCGACGGACGGTACGGTTGACACGGCAGGCGACGCTGCGGAGCCGGTCGTGGATCAGAACATCACGGCTGAAGAAGCAACAGGCGTTTTTGCGATGACCACGTCGGACGGTACGTTCACCAGCTCCGGGACCGTATATACGATCACCTCGGCGGGGACCTATACAGCGTCGGGCCTGCTCGAAGGACAGATCATCGTTGACGCCGGAGAGGATGATGAGGTCGTTATCGAACTTTCCGGCGCTACGGTAAACTGCGGAAGTGATTCACCGATCAAGATCATCTCCGCCGGCGACGCCGATATCTCTGCAAAAAAGAATACGGAAAACGTGATAAACGATACCCGCGGAACAAAAACGGCAGACGACGAAAACCAGGGCGAGGGCGCGATCTGCGCGACTTGCGATCTTAAAATCAAAGGAAGCGGAACGCTCGTGGTCAATGCGGCGTATAACAACGGCATCCACACGACCGATGACCTTGAGATCCAGAAGCTTTCTCTGAAAGTTACGGCATACAACAACGCGCTGAAAGGCAACGATTCGATAAGCGTGACAAGCGGAAACGTGGTTGCGATCTCCACGAACGGCGACGGCGTGAAGACAGAGAACACCGACGTCAGCAAAAACGGCGTTACAAGAGGGGACATCACCGTTTCCGGCGGCACGGTCACCGTTTACGCGGCGGGCGACGGCTTCCAGACGGCGCACAACTTTGAGATGACGGCGGGCGAAGAAGGTACGGCCCCGACCGTTACGGTATATACGGGTTCGTACAGCGGTTACACCGCGTCAAGCGCCTCGACGACCTCGTATAAGGGTATCAAGGTCCAGAATGAACTGAACATCAAAGACGGTACAGTTACGCTTCAGACCTACGACGACGGTCTGCACGCCGATTACGGAACTTCGTTCGACGACGGCACGAAAGGTTCGGGAACGGTCATTATTTCGGGCGGTACGGTCAATATGACCGTTTACGCACCCGAAAACAAGACTGCCGGCGGACGTCATGGCCCCGGAGGCTGGGGCGGACAGCAGACCGTATCCGGAGCGGACGCGATCCACGCGGATAACGTACTGAATATTACCGGCGGCACGGTCAACATCGACAGCGCCTACGAGGGACTGGAGGCAAACGTGATCAACATATCCGGCGGCAAGACGACCGTCGCGGCGAATGACGACGGCGTAAACGCGACGAAAGGCAATTCCGCGGCGCAGATCAACGTAACGGGCGGATACCTTGACGTGACCGTTTCTCCGAGCGGCGACACCGACGGGATCGACAGCAACGGATACTACACTCAGACGGGCGGCGTGGTGATCACCAGAGGTCCTAACAGCCAGAATGCAGCGGCGATCGACGCTGACGGTTCCGTCAGCATTTCCGGCGGTACGCTGATCGTGCTCGGATACGGCAGAGTCAGTAAGAGCGGCAGCGTCAGGACGGTTTCACTTTCGCTCCACTCATCCGGCAGCCATACGGTGAAGATCGACGGGACGTCCTACACCTTCACCAACGCGAACTCCTACGGCGCCACGACCTGCTACAGCTACGCGACGGTCTCGTCCTGAAAAGAAATGAGGAAAAACCGATGAAAATCCTGTTTGCCGCACCTGACAGGGATCTGCTCGAGTGCTTCAGGCAGCTGCTTGAAACAGACCTCGGAGAGACCGTCACGGCGTTCGACGGAACGCAGGTGATCTCCCTGCTTATGTCAGAGAACTTCGACGTCCTGGTCCTCGACCGGGATATCCCGCGCGTCGATCATAAAACGGTCATCGAACGCGCGAACGGAAAAAACGTCCCCGTTATCCTGCTGACGGACGAACCCGCCGGGGTGCGGCGGACGGGGGAACCTTCGGCGAGCGGCAGACTGTCTTATCCGTTCACGTTCGCGGAAATAAAAAAAGCGATCCTCAAAACGCTTGAAAAGCGCGGAGTCAAAGAAACGGAAGGGCCGGTGATCAAAGATGAATAAAGCGGAAAAGAAATTCAGGCTGTACGCGATCCTCGTGATCTTTGTCCTTCTGACAACGCTTCTTGCCGTCATCAACGGCGTGAACTTTACAATGGTTGCAGGCGACGCCGACATGCTCACGCAGACGCTCGCCGACAGACATGGGTCTTTTGAACGCAAAGAAAAAGCCCCCGGAGATATGCAGACCCAGCCGGATCAGCCGAGGGAAAAGGATTTCAGAATGGGTCCGATGGGCCCCGATTCGCCGGAAATGAACGAATCCCTGCGGTACTTTACGGTCGCGTTCTCCGGAAAGGGAGGGACGGTCGAAACGGTCGCGTTCCATATCTCCGCCGTAACGGAGGAAGAAGCCTGGGAATGGGCTTCCGGGCTCATGAAGCAAAATACCGGCTGGACGAGAGGAACGTACCGCTATCGGGTGTATAAGGACCGCGGCACGGTCTGTGTGACAGTCATCGACCAGGGACGCGAGCTGCTTCCCTCATTCCGTATTCTGATCATATCCGCGATCGGGGAGGTCCTGGTGCTCCTGATCGGCTGGTTCGTGCTCCTTGCTATCGGAAGAAAGATCTACGCGCCGCTCGAGGAAGCTGACAGAAAACAGAAAATCTTTATCGCGAACGCAAACAGGGAGTTCAGGATCCCGCTTACTGTGATCGACGGAAACACCGAGCTCACGGAACGAAAATACGGACCGGACGATCAGACGCGTTCGACGCACAGGCAGGTCGCAAAAATGAACGAGCTTGTCGACAAGCTCGGATCGGTCGGGATCTTTGACGAAGAAAAGATGAGTGCGGCCGAAATATCTCTTTCGGAGGTCCTTGCCGCGGCGCTCGACCGGGAAAAGGCAAACTTCTCCGCCCGCGGCATTGAACTGACGGCGGATATCGCGCCGGACGTAAAGGTCAAAGCCGATCCGGAAGGCATGAGCAAGCTGACGGACGAACTTGTCGGCAACGCGTTGAAATTCGCTTTGACAAAAGCACATTTCAAACTGAAAAACGAAAACGGCGTCATCCTGATCCAGGCGCAGAATGATACCGATCTGCCGGACGGTCCCGCGGATCAGGCGTTCGACCGCTTTACAACGCTGCAAAACGCGAAAGAGGGAGACAACGGGCTCGGGCTTTCCTACGTAAAGCAGACCTTGAAGGCGCACAACGGACGAGCGTCGGCTGCCGTATCGGGCGGGATCTTTACGCTTTGCATAACGCTTTGAGATCGGAGGCGATCTTATGGCGATCACGGTAATGAAGCGGTATGAGGTGAAGTACCTGCTCACCGCCGAGCAAACAAGTTTTCTCCGGGAACGTCTGAAAGGTCATATGGAGGTCGATCGGTACGGTAAGACCTCGATCGCCTCTCTGTACTACGACACGCCGACTTATCAGCTGATCCGCACGAGCGTGGAAAAGCCGGAGTTCAAAGAAAAAATACGTCTGCGTTCCTACGGGCTTGCAACGGACCGATCCCCGGTATTCCTCGAACTGAAACGAAAGGCGTACGGAATCGTATATAAACGGCGCGTCGAAACGACGATACCCCTCGTGAAAAAGTTCTTTTCCGGCGAAGGCGATATCTGCGCTCCCGGACAGATTAATAAAGAAATAACGGTATTCCGGGACTTTTACAAAACGCTTGTGCCGGCTTGTTTGATCATTTACGACAGAATGGCGTATTTCGAGCCGGGCGGAGACCTTCGGCTCACCATAGATGAAAATCCCCGGTACCGTCACGACGATCTCACGCTCACGAAGTCGATGGACGGGATCTCTCTCCTCGGCGAAGGGTGGACGATCCTTGAAGTCAAAGTTCAGGACGCGATGCCGCTGTGGCTTTGCGGGATCCTTTCCGAAGGCAGGATCAGTATAGGCAGCTTTTCAAAATACGGAGAGGCCTACCGGCAGCAGCTTCTCAAGGCGCAAAACTATTAAGAAGGAGAAACGACCATGTTTGATTCAATTTATTCTTCCACCGTCACACCGTCTCAGTTCTTTCTTATGACGGCGGTCGCGCTTGGCACGGGCTTTCTGTACTCGTGGATCATGAGCTTCCGCGTCCGTTCGACCAGGCGGTTCTTCATCGTCACGGCGCTGATCCCGTTCGTCGTTGCCGCCGTCATCACCTTCGTTAACGGCAACATCGGCGCCGGCGTCGCCATCGGCGGCGCGTTCAGCCTGATCCGCTTCCGCTCGGCTCAGGGCAGTGCGGATGAGATCGCGGCAATCCTCGTTGCGATGGGCTCCGGCATCGCGTTCGGTATGGGATATATCGGCTACGGTATCGTGATACTGCTTGCGCTTGCGATGCTGTTTCTTCTTCTCAGTTTTGTTCCGCTGTTCGATCATAAGAACATGGCGGCGGATCAGCTGCTTCGTATCACGATCCCGGAGTCGCTGGAATACAACGGCACGTTCGATGACATTTTCGTCCGCTATCTTAAAAGTAAAGAAAACGCCGGCGTCAAGACGACCGGCATGGGCAGTATGTTCCGGATTTCGTATAAGGTGCAACTGAAAGATCCTGCTGAGGAAAAGGCGTTCATCGACGAACTACGCACGAAAAACGGCAACCTTGAAGTCGCGCTTCTGCCGTATACCGAAACTCAGAATCAACTGTAAAGAAGTTTAGTACTTGCGAGTATGCTTATAGAGGGAAAGCTGAATAAAGCGCCCGAAGCCGGGGCCCGGATTTTAACGGGACAGGCTTGACCGGGCCCCCGCCTGTGTTGTGTTTGCGTGATGCGCCGCTCAACCGGGAGGACCGCCCTCAGAGCAGGCCGCGGAAATTCCGCACCCTGTGGAAGGTGATGTAGTTCGAGTTGTGGAAGCTGTTCGCGGAGTTGAACGCCGTCCGCGAGAGGTATATGAGGTCGTTCCCGTCGATGACGAAGTCGATGTACTGGAAGCCGACGGCCATCGGGTCGGCGTGCCTGAAGTCGATGAGGTCGCCGCAGACTTTCCAGCTGACGAGGTCGCGCGACGAGATGAGCGACATAAGATTGCGGCGCGTGGGGGGATCGTCGAGCATGCGGCTGACGAGCGCGATATAATTTCCAGACTGTTCGTCGTATTCGATCTGCCATTTCGAGGGGGTCGACGGGATGTCGCGCAGTCCCTCGAAGGCCGGCTTCTCCTCCGGCCTTGCCGGATCGAAGCTCAGGACCAGCGTTTTTCCGGGACATATACGCAGAAAATCGAGCACCCTGCCGTCGGGAGACGTCACGAGGCTGCCCTCGATGCCCCCGGCCTTCGCGGCCGCGGGGTATTCGGCGTGGCAGTCTTTTCTTATGTTCCAGGGCTCGCTGCAGACCCAGTTCGACGCGTCGAGCAGGTCTCCGTCTTCGGGTGCCGAGATGACGGCGTCGAGGAAGAGCCCGCGCGTCCACGAGCCGTACTGGACGTCGGTCATGATCCGTCCGCCTGCGGTATGGACGCGCATCGGCGCCCGGTGCCAGCCGTCCTCGCGGTTGTTCGCCGAGCCGCGGAAAAGGACGGTCGGGACCGTCCAGGTCCTGCCCGAGTCGTCAGAGCGTCCGATCAGCAGGTCTCCGTATTCGTTCGAGCAGCCGAGCATGTAAAGCGCCCCGCGGTGCATGAAGAGCTTGCCCCAGAAGAGGGGAAAGAGGTCGGTCACGCGGTGCCAGCTGAGACCGCCGTCGCACGATTCGAAAAGACTGCTGAGGTTGGAGGGCATATCCCTGCCGAAGACGTCGTGCGAGGCAAGGAGCCGGCCGTCGGGCAGCCGCAGCAGGGAGGGGGAGGCTACGTAGCGCCCCGAGAAGGCGCAGGCGGGGTCGTCGGGATGGAGATAGTTCACGACGGTCCCGGGCACATATCCCGTCCTCGCGAGCCGGACGGCCGACCTTCTGCCGTCGGGTGCGACGACAGTTATTTCGTGATCGGTATCCGGTTCAAGGCCGCATATCTCGCAGCTGCCGCCCGAGAGGGGCACCGACGAAACGGGGTCCCCGCCGCGTCTGCCGTATACGGCGCGAAGGCCGTCCGAACCGAGAGGGTCGGCGTACTCGAAGCTGACCGACCGCTCGCCCGGCGCGAGCCTTGAGATATACGGAACGTTCCCGCCGCCGGGAGGCGCGTAGTGTTCTGTGTTCCAGGCCGTTACCGCTTTCATTTGAGCTCCCCGTCCTGACTGACTTCCTCTCCCGCGAGGAAGACGGACTTTACCGCGGCGGTGTCGTCGATGAGCAGAAGATCGGCGCGCTTGCCGGCTTCAAGGCTACCGTATTCGGCGTCGTCGCCCAGCATACGCGCGGGGTTCAGGCTTGCCATGCGCACCGCCTGGCAGATGCCGCAGCCGGTGTGCGCCATCATGTTGCGGACCGCCCGGTCGAGCGTCAGATGGCTGCCGGCGAGCATGCCTTCGCTGTCGTAATTGAGGTCGGGGCCGTAGAGTATCCCCGCCGCGGCGTTGTTTTTGTACCCGTGTACGTTGGGCATCGAGTCGGAGATCAGTATGATCTTCTCCGGGCCCTTGATCCGGTAAACGGTGCGCAGCATGTCGGGATCGACGTGTATCCCGTTCTCGTCGGCGATAAGCTCGGCGTACATGTCGGGGCTGTACAGCGTGAACTCGTCGCAGCCGGCACCTACGGTGCCCTGCGCGCGCCCCGGGCACTTGCCCGAATCTCCGTGGTGAGTCTGAAGCCTAAGGTTCCACCGCCGGAGGGCGCGGCACTGCTCCGACGTGGCGCGCGAATGCCCGAGCGCGAAGATCGCGCGCGGGTCGGCTGCGGCGACGTCGCGGATGAAGCCCCCGATCCCCGGCCTTGCGGGATCGACCGCCCAGATACGGGCGAATCCGCGAAGCTCGGCGATGAGCGGCAGGTAGTCGTCCCGCCTGATCCCGCCGTTCCAGAGTATCGACGACTGATTGCTTCCGAAGCCGCCCATATACGGGCCTTCCATGTATATCCCGCGAATGATCCTGCCGGCGCCGGTCTGCGACGCCTCTTTCAGGATCCGTGCCGCCGAGAGGATCTCGGTGAGGGAAAGGTCGTGGTAGAGCGTCGGCAGGACCGACGTCACCCCGTGCGACAGAAAATGCCGGCAGTCGGTCTGCGGGTCCGCGTGGAAGAGCGCCCGCGGGCCGCCGTGGTTGTGTATGTCGACAAATCCGGGCGAGGTGTAGAGCCCTCCGGCGTCGATCAGCACCGAGCCGGCGGGGATTTCCGTTTCGCCCCGCTTTCCAAGCGACACGATCCTTCCGCCGTCGAAATTCAGCACGCCGTCGAAGACGATCCCGTCCTCGAGTATCAGTTTCGTGTTTATCAGCGTTTTCATGTGTTGTTTCTTTTCTTCACCCTTTACCCTTCACCCTTCACCTTTCGCCGGCCTTTCCGCCCGGCTCAGAGCTCGGCGTCCGTTATACCGTCGTGCCAGCTGGCAAAGGGCTTTGCGATCGCTTCGGAGACATAGCAGACGCCTTTCCCGAGCCTCATGATCGACGCCGGGCAGTCTTTGCTCACCGGCCCGTACAGCTCGATGCGCGAGATCATCCGCTGCCACGAGCTGCCGTCGGCGTTGACGAAATTGTGCAGCTCGACGCGTTCCTTCGCGTGCATGATGTCGCGCGGGCCGATCGTCGCGGCCTTCGGAGGCACCGCCCAGACGTCTCCCGACGCTCCCATCGGCGAGAAGAGCGAGTTTTCGCACACCGTGAGCGGCACTTCGGTCACGATCCTCGAGCCGAGCGAGCAGAATTCCTCAAGGGAATCCGCCGCGAATTCGGGGCTTCCGGGATCGATGAAGGCGGTGTGGCCGGGCCAGCCGGTCGCCGAGTAGACGACGTCAACTCCGCCGCCCGTAATGTCGTCGATGATCTGCGAGTACACGCCGTCGGCGCTGGTCTCGTTCGTGTGGACGTGCCAGTGGTCGAGAGGCGGGCGCAGGTCCTCGCGGATCCTGTAGTAAAAGTGGTTGAGGAAGGAGTATCCGAGGCCGGCGCCGTAGGTCAGCGGCGCGACGTTCCCGTCTTCGTCGGCCCACTCATCCATCGCGAAGGCGTGCACGTTGCGGGCCGAAATGTTGAATCTGTTCAGCATGTTCGCGACCGACGAATACGCCGCCGGCCACTGGTTCGGGCAGATCATCGAGAACGGCCTGTCCTCGATGTCGGACATGAGTATGCGGTAAAACATGTCCTGCACCATATGGAGCGTCGGATCGAGGACCACCTTCACCGAAAAGCCGTTTTCGTTCTCGTATTCCATTTCGTCGCGCCGTATGTTCCGTATCCGCTCGAGTTCGTCGAGCGTCAGGCCGCTGCTCGGCAGCCACGACGCGGGTCTGAATCTGAATTCGTCGTAAAGTCCCATGAAAAGCCTCTTTTTCTGTCCGTTCAGTCGACGGGGATCGCCACCTTGCGGTGCGACAGTTCGTCGTAGGCGAAATAATCGGCCGCGGGAAGTCCCATGTCACGGAATACGCCGGCCCAGCGCTCCGGCATGTCATCCTTGTAGAACCAGGGTCTGAAGCCGAGGCGCAGATACGTTTTGATCGCGGGCCGCCGGAATTCGTCGGTCAGCAGCTGTATGCGGTGCGCTCCGCGCTCGATCATATAGTCGAGCGGCGCGGCGCAGAGTGAAAGAGACAGATGCCTGCCCATGAACTCCTCGGCTATGCCAACCTCGTGAAGGCTCGGCGTTTTGCCGAATTTTGCCGTCGCGGTGCCGGCGATCGCCCCGTCAGACGATCTGCAGATGAGGAATATGCGGTCCGGCACGCAGTCGGGATCGCCGAGCATGTTTTTTTCGAACCACTCGGGCGTCCAGGGGTCGGTGTGCAGCGACTTCCAGAGAGTGTAGTTTGCGTGCAGCCAGCCCTCGGTGTCCGAGAGGTCCCCCTCCTTCAGCGTTCTGATGAAATACCCGTCGGGAGCCGGGATGCGGTAAGGCTCGTTCCTGAAAAGGAGCATTGATATCTGATTGCCCATGTTGACTCCGGTACTCACGCAGAGATACCTTTATTCCTTCCTTTCGGTCTGTTTTTGAAAAATGCCTGTCTTTGCGGAGAAAATGTTGTATAACCGGAACGCTACGGAACTTTTTTATTTGTACATGGGACCGTAAGCCGCGCACGCGCGGTAGTCCTGTCCCTCTTTGTCCATTCCGAAGGCGCTCCATGCCGCCGGCCGGAATATCATGTCTTCGGGCACGTTGTGCATGCTCACCGGAATGCGCAGGACGGAGCAGAGAGTTATAAGATCTGCGCCGATGTGCCCGTAGGATATCGCGCCGTGGTTGGCTCCCCAGTTGTTCATCACATCGTATGCCGATGCGAAGGGGCTGCCGGGCCTCGAGCTGTCGCATCTGGGGGTGAACCAGGTGCAGGGCCAGGTGTAGTCGGTGCGCTTCCAGAGGACGTCGGAGACCTCGTCTGGCAGCGATACCGTCCAGCCCTCGGCGATCTGGATGACCGGCCCCAGTCCCTTGACAAGGTTCAGCCTGATCATCGTGGCGGGCATCTCCGCCCTCGTGAGGAAGCGGGAAGAGAAGCCTCCGCCGCGGAAATAGCCGTTGTCGGCGGCGCACCAGACCGTCGCGCCGAGCATCTTCTCCGTATCCTCTTCGGTGACGTCGTACCAGCGCTTGATCAGCGGTCTGCCGCCGCTGTCCTTCACTTCGCCGCACGCGTCGAGGCAGCACGCCCCGGAATTGATGAGATGTATGAAGCCTCCCGCCTCGGCGGCGTGTCCGGCAGTTTCGTATCCCGTCACGCGTTTAACCGACTCGCTGCTCCAGAAGGTGCGGACGTCGGCGAACATCTGCGGCCGGCCGGTCAGAAGCTTCATGAAGAGCATCGAGATGCCGTTCAGCGTGTCGTTTTCGGTCGCCAGTATGTACGGTTCGCGAACGCCGTCCCAGTCGAACGACGAATTGAGGATCGCCTCTCCGAAGTCGCAGTTGGGAAAGAAGTCGGTCCACTGGCGCTGCCCCTGGAAACCGGCCGCGATTGCGTTGTGGCCGGCCATCTCCTCCTCGCGTCCCGCGGGAAGGTTCGGGTTGCCGTTCATCAGGTCCTTGATGATCACCGCCGTCTTGACCGTGAATTCCCAGTCTTTTTCCTTCTGTTCGGGGGTTTTGCGCACGAAAGCGGGGTTCTTGTCGAATCCCTCCGGGCAGTTGGCCTTCGTCCATGCGAGGGCCTTTTCATATTCGGCCCTGTCGTATATCTCCTCCGTGATGCGACGGATGATCTCGACTTCGTCGACCGACTCGACGCGCATGCCGAGGTATTCCTCGAGAAATTCGGGGCTGATCGACGAACCGCCGATGCCCATGCAGACTGACCCGATCTGCAGGTACGACTTCCCCTTCATCGTGAGCGCCGCGACGGCCGCCCTCGCGAAGCGGAGCAGCTTCTCGCGGACATCGTCCGGCATCGACATGTCGTCGGCGTCGCGGACGTCCCGCCCGTATATCCCGAAGGCGGGCAGGCCCTTCTGTGCGTGCGTCGCCAGCACCGACGCGAGATAGACCGCGCCAGGCCGCTCGGTGGCATTGAATCCCCAGACGGCCTTGACCGTCGACGGATCCGTGTCCATCGTCTCCGAGCCGTAGCACCAGCAGGGAGTGACCGAGAGCGTGATCGAAACGCCCTCGCGCCTGAACTGTTCGGCGCACGCCGCAGCCTCCGCGACGCGCCCGATCGTCGTGTCCGAGATCACGACTCTGACCGGCTCGCCGTTCGAGTATCTGATCTCCTCCTCGAACAGTTTTTTTGCCGCGCGGGCCATCCCCACGGTCTGCTCCTCGAGCGATTCCCTGACCTTCAGCGGTCCGCGGCGCCCGTCGATGATCGGCCGTATGCCGATGACAGGATACTCTCCGATAAGTCTGCTTTTTGCCATTATTACCTCCCCTTTGCCCGGTACCGGGCTGTTTTGAGCGGCGATCAGACGCATGGCGTGTGACCTGATGCTATTTTATCATATTTTCATCTATTATTCAATCGTTTTCGTGCCGGGCGGCCGAATTAATCAAAACACAGGGCGCCGCGTTTCAGCGGCGCCCTGTCCGGCCGGCCTTTCCCATGTTACCGGGAGGCCTGCCCGGGGCTTCGGAAGGCGCTGCGTCTTGCGCGCTCCTCCTCCGAAAAATCGTAGTATGCGTGTACCAGCGAGCGGTATCCGAGTTCCTTCATGTCTTCATAGCGAACGTTGAACCGCGCCTTGGTCCGCTTCCCGCTGATGAGAAAACGTATGCAATCCTGGGCGTAGCGGTCTATCGTCCGGAGGGAGGCGTCGGTGTTGATGACGGGGAAATACCAGTAGGTCCAGGACAGTTCGCTGCCTTCGCGGCTCTCAAAAAGCTTGTTGTTGAATATCCGGATGAAGGCCTTTGCCGCCTTCTCGCCGTCCAGCCCGTTCCGGTCCGACCACCTTGCGAGCGCCCGTGCCTTCCTGCGCATCTTTCCCTTCAGTTTCGCTACAGAAGCCGGCGCTACGTCCACCTTTCCTCCGCGGCAGAAGAAGCCCAGGTAAGTGAATCCCTCTTCGGGCGAGCGGAGTTCCTCCTTCGAGCGGTTGACCGACAGCCCGGCATCCTCCAGGACGCCGTGAAGTTCCTCCGCGGCAGCCTCAGCGCCTTCGCGTGTTTCGGAGAAAACGATTATGTCGTCCGAGTATCTGGCGTAGACCGCGCCCGATTCAGCAAAGGACGCGTCGAGGTCGGCGAGGTAGAGATCGGCGTAAAACGACGCGACAGGCGTGCCGGCCATGATCCCTTTCTGCTCGAAGACGGTCTTTCCGCGGTCGTTCACCCCGGGCTCGTTCAGCAGTCCCGACAGGAACGAGAAGAGCGCCGGATCGTCCGCCAGCGCCGTCTCAAGCTTTGCGAGCAGACGTTCGACGGGGATCGAGTTGAAATAGTTGCTTATATCCGCCTTGTATGAATACATCCCCGCGGTCTTTCCGCCGGCCAGAAGGTATTCCACCGCGTCTTTCGCGGTGCGCCCCGGCCTGAACGAATAAAGGCCGGGCGAAAACAGGCCGTCGTACTTCCTCAGCATCAGCCAGGTCAGCAGCTTGAGCACTGTGTTCCAGGGTTCCGGGTAGGTATAAACGGTCCGCTTTTTCTGGGAATACAGCTTGACGATGACCGACTTCGACGGCATCGGGAAGCCGCTTCCGCGCTCTATTCCTTCGGTCACGCGCAGATATTCGCGGGAATCGATGAACTGGCGCAGACGCTTCGCGTCGGCCGCCGGACATACCCGCGATGTTCTGTATTCATAAAATCTTTCCCAGACCGACCGGTCTTTCAGGCTGTCGAGGAGCGGCATTTTCTCACCTTCGCTGTGTCAGCGCTGTTTTTGCCGTCGCTGTCCGCATACGGTTTTCCCTGCACCGTTTTCCGGCCGGACGGGATCCGGCGGGACCGGAGATCCGCTGCGGGACATGTCCCGGTCCGCTGCGGGCAGCCGGCGGCCGCAGTTCATTAAGGAAAAGCCGGCCGCATGGAGATGCGGCCGGCAAAAACAGACGCGGAAATCTTTAAATTCCGGAAGTTCCGGAATAGACAGGACCGTACACGGACCGGCTGCCCGCAAAGCCTGTTTGCAGGTCCGTGCCTTGCCCGCCGCGGGCGCTATGCGTTCAGTGTCTGTTTTGAACAGTCATAAGGCCGTATCTCAAATGCCGAGAGCGGCGCTGACGCGTTCGTTCACGTATTTGCGGGTGTTCCACCAGCCTTCGTGGTCGAAATAGAAACGGAGATACGGCGTTCCGTTCTTTTCACATGTCCTGCGGAGCCTGTTGGCTTCGCTGTTTTCGGTCATCAGCTCGACGATGAGCTTCACGTCCGCGCCTTCGGTGAAGGTGTACTTGTACCTGCGGCAGTCCTCTACCGTCTCGAGCGATACGCTGCACTGAGGGAAGTCCTCTCTGAATATTTTGGAAAAATAGTCGAGATACGACAGCCCGGAGTTGTACTGGCACTCCTCGGCCGGGATGCCGTCGTATTCCGTCGCGTCAGCCGTGCCTGCGGCGGGGGCGGTGGCAGGATCGGGCTTGTTTTCTTCGGCGTTCTTTTCGGCCGCCGCTTCGATGTCTTTCTTTTCGATCCCGGCGTCTTTGAGTGCCTGGTCCAGCTTTTTGCCGGCATCGTCCAGATCCTTCATGAATGATTTAAAAAGGTCCGATAGTCTGCTCATTGCGGTATCCTCCCGTTTTTTTATATTATAGCATATTAAAAACCAGAACGCAACAGTAATTTCTGAATTTTTGTTATCTGTCACCGGAAATATCCCACACGGTGCACATTATCGAGCAGTATCCGTCTCCCGGGTACCGCTGGTAATAAGCCGTGAGGATCTTTCCGCCGTCGAGTTCGACGCTCGACGGATATCCGAGGTCCGCCGTGTCGGAGGCGTATCCCAGGACGATCTCGCCGCCGAAGGTCTCCCCTCCGTCGGTGCTGATCCTGGCGCGCTCTCCGAACGGTTCCTTTCTCCTGCCGTAGGTCAGCACGACGGCCCCGCTCGAGTGGAGCAGGAAGTGCGGAGGAGAGCCGCATATGCCGGTCGGACGCGGCACAGACCACGTCGTTCCGCCGTCGTCCGAGAAGCATGTGTATATCGAGAAACCGTCGCCGGAGGTTATCTCCTTTCCCTGAGCCCGGATACCGAGCAGGATCCGGCCGCCCGGCAGCTCGACGGCGTGCGGTTCGTGGAAGCAGCTGCACGGAAGTCCGTCCGGAAGCGGGACTTTTGACCTGAAGCTCCACGTCTCGCCTCTGTCGAACGATTCACAGCAGAGGATGTCTCCCGCGGGGTATCCGTGTCTCTCTCTTTCGGCGAGGTCGGAGTGGAATTCCTTTCCCACGTATACGAGCCTGCCGTCGCGGGCGGCGAATGGGCCGTGCGGCGACGTCACCGGCACGTTCACCGGGTCGCTCCAGGTCTCGCCGCGGTCGTCGGAGATGCGGATGAACGAGCCGAAGCGCGACTTCTCAGACGGCAGGGCTGCCATGACCTCGAGCATGCCGGAGGTCAGCGAGTCGCCGTCTCCGTACGGATCGCCCGCGAGCTTTCCGCGGCGTTCAAGATAAAACTCCTTCGGATGGTTGAACCAGGTGAGGATCATCCGTCCTCCGCCCGCGTAGAGCAGCCCGGCGTCCCTGTCATCGAGGCAGGTGTCGTTGACGGTGCGTCCGACCGACCAGGTGCGTCCGCCGTCGGTGCTTTTGTAGAGGACGTCCTTTCCGAAGGGGCAGATGTGGCCGAGACGGTGCCCCGACGCGGCGCAGTAGAGCGTGCCGTTCTCGTCGCGGCAGACCGTCGGCCAGCCCTGGTATCTGAATATCCCGTCGGTGATCCTGGATACAATGTAGGTTTCCATCGTCCCTGAACTCCTTTTTTACTGACCGGCCTGTTTTGCCTTCGGCGCTTTTCTGCGGTTATCTCTGCCGGCCTTTACGGCGCTGACGGCCTTTGCGGCCCCGATCTCGATCCACGTGATGATAAGCGACGCGAGAGGGTACAGCAAGAGCAGGACAAAGAGTGAGAACAGCAGCAAAAGGCCCCTGGACTCAAGGAAATGCGCGAGGTCTCCGAGCACGGGGAAGTCGTTGAACCTCATGAGCATCATGTAGTCGACCCAGCCGCCGGTGAGGCGTTTTATGATGAAGTTTATCGGAATGACGAACGCGGAGAAGATAAGGACGGGGACCGAGCCCTCAAGCGCGGTGCGCAGCGATGGCTTCACCTCGCCCGTGATAAGGAGCGACATCCCCACGAACACGAGCAGCGCGTGGAAGGAGATCGAGTAGAAGCAGGAGAAGCTGAAGATGGGGAAGAAGCTCGCCGAGCTGAGGAAGACGAAGTTCGACAGCCCCGCTATGAGCCCGATGTTCGTGAAGAAGGCCATCGACACACGCTGCATCATGCCGCCGCGTCCCCACGCGACAAAAGGCAGAAAATACAGCATCATCGAGCAGGTGTAAAAGGGAAGTATGCCTCCCCAGTCGAACGGCTGTCCGTTCAGGATATCGAAATAAGAAGAATATGTGACCTTGACTACTTCGACGAACGGCATCACGACCGCGATGACCTTATAAATGAGAAACAGTTTTTCTCTTTTCACACGGCGCAGCAGCAGCGACGCCAGAACGATCAGCACGAAGACCGTCCCCATTACGGCGAACTGCTTCGGCGACATCAGGTCCTCTCCGCTATAGCCGTTTTCAATCATGGTATAGCGGTCGTCGAAGAAGCCGTAGCTGCGTTTCAATGAATTGATAGGATCACCTGTCATCATACGGAACTCCCCGTGTCACAAATCAAAGCGGATTTTCAGGGGCGGCGGACTTCGCCGCGGCCGCCGGAAGTGCACACAAAGTAATTATACCATATTTTCTGTGATTTGTACACGTATTTGTTCCGTCACCCCGCCGCAGGGTGGCAAGTCCGGGTCCTGAGAGAAGCGGGTCCGCCGCCGGCAGATGAACTGCCGGCGGCGGACCGTGTCGGTTATTCAGATACCGCAGTGTTCGCAGCTCGGGGCGTCGGGGAACAGGCTCTTATCGTATTCTATCCCGTTTCTGTCGTAATAATCCTTCACGGCCAGCTTTATCGCCTCCTCCGCCAGGACCGAACAGTGGAGCTTGTGGGGAGGCAGGCCGTCGAGCGCCTCCGTGACCGCCCTGTTCGTCAGCTTCAGAGCCTCGGAGAGGGGCCTGCCCTTTATCATTTCGGTTGCCATCGAGCTCGAGGCTATCGCGCTGCCGCAGCCGAATGTCTCGAATTTGACGTCGGTCACGGTGCCGCCGTCGATCTTCAGGTATATCTTCATTATGTCTCCGCAGACAGGGTTGCCGGCCTCGCCGACGCCGTCGGCGTCCGGGATGCTGCCCACGTTGCGCGGATTGCGGAAATGGTCCATTACTTTTTCGCTGTACAGCGCCATTTTAATCACCTCTCTCGGTAAACACGTGTTTTCTTTTTCCGCTCTCGAGGTCGTGCCAGAAGGGCGACATGGCGCGCAGGTATTCCACGGTCTCCCTGACGGCAGCGGTAATACTGTCTATGTCGGACTCGGTCATATCCTCGCCGAGACTCAGCCGGAGCGAGCCGTGAGCGACCTCGCGCGGCCGCCCGATCGCCAGCAGGACGTGGCTCGGGTCGAGCGAGCCCGACGTGCACGCCGAGCCCGATGAGGCGCATATCCCCTTGTCGTCGAGGAGCAGCAGGAGCGATTCGCCCTCTATGCCCTCGAAGCAGAAGTTCACGTTCGACGGCAGCCGCATCGCGGGGTCCCCGTTGAGCGCGGAATACGGGATCCGCTTCAGCCCTTCGATGAGCCGGTCGCGCAGCGCGGTCAGCGCTTTCGCGTTTTCGTCGATCCGCGCACACATTTCCGCAAATGCCGCGGCGGCAGCGGCGATGCCTCCGACGTTCTCGGTGCCCGCCCTCTTTCCGCGCTCCTGCGCTCCGCCCGTGATGATGCACTCGGGGATGATGTTCTTCCGCGCGAAGAGCACTCCGACCCCTTTCGGGCCGTGGAACTTGTGTGCGGAGAGCGAGAGCATGTCGATGTTGTCGGCTTCGACGTCTATGTGAAGGTGCCCCCCGGCCTGAACGGCGTCGGTGTGGAAGTACACCCCGCGTTCGCGGCAGACGGCGCCGATCTCTCTTACCGGCTGGACGGTCCCGATCTCGTTGTTCGCGTACATCACGCTGACGAAGCAGGTGTCGGGGCGTATCGCCGCCGCGACTTCACCGGCTGATACGATGCCGCGCGGGCCGACGTCGAGCAGCGTCACCTCAAAACCGCGCTTTTTCAGCCGGTCGAGCGTGCGGAGCACGGCGTGATGCTCGAAGGCAGTCGATATAATGTGTTTTTTTCCCTTTCTTTCGCCGAGCGATGCGAGCGTCATCAGCGCCTGGTTGTCCGATTCGCTTCCGCCCGACGTGAAATATATCTCGCGGGGCGTACAGCCAAGGTTTTCCGCGAATGTCGCGCGGGCCGCCTCGAGCGCCTCCTTTGCCTTCTGTCCGAAAGAATACAGGCTCGACGGATTCCCGTAGTTTTCGGAGAGAAAGGGAAGCATTGCCGCCACCGCGGCGGGGCTCATGGCTGTCGTCGCGGCGTTGTCTGCGTATATCACTTTTGTTTTCCTCCGTTTATGCCGCCCGGGACGTCGGTACCGGAGTCCGGCGGCTGTTTCCTGAACATAATTACCCACCACACAGGTAGGTAATTAAATTATAACACAATTTACCTACTGTGTCAATAGGTAAATTGCATTTGTGTCTTATATTCTGTCTGCCGGTCAACCGGCGGGAAAGAGCCGGGCATCCCGGCCGGCCGGAGCGGACGTGCGACGTGCTCCGCGGATCAGCGGGCCTTTTTCGGTATGGGGAGCAGAGCCCGCGTTTCGGAGCGGTATTCGTCGTATCCCGGCTTCGATGACTGCCGCCTGTCGGCCATGGGTATGCTGACAAGGAGGAAGAGCAGGGTGTTCGCCCAGTTGGCCGTAAGTCTTCCGTCCTTTTTCAGAGTGAAATTCGGTCGAGTTCCAGCCGCATAAGCACGAGCTCCTGCCAGCCGGAATACCGCGAGCGGAAGCCGCGCGGGTTCCTGCCGTATTCGGTAAAACCGAAGCTCCGGTAGAGCGAGATCGCGGGGGAATTGCCGGACACGACCTCAAGCTCAAGCTGCGAGTATCCGGCGCGTCTGGCGCATTCTATGCAGGCTTCGGTCAGCGCCCTGCCGATGCCTTTGCCCCAGTGTTCCTTCAGCACGCTTATGCCGAAATCGGCCCTGTGGCGGTTTTTCTCCCTGTTTCCGACGGGATCGATCCCGGCGTCGCCGCCGACCTTCCCGTCTATCACCGCGATAATGAAGGCGTTTCTGTCGCTCTCCTCCGCGGCCGCGAGGAACTTTTCCTCTCCTTCGACGGTATGGGTGTTCTCGTCGGGATAGGAGAGCAGGTAGTCGGTCTCGCCGTGGACTTTGATGAAGCTGTCAAGGACCTCAGCCGCGTCGGCGGCTCCGGCGCTGCGCAAAAGGCAGCGCTCTCCTGTCTTCAGCAGGATCTCACGCTCAAATCTCATTTTCTTCCGGACCCTGTCCTTCCTCTGTTTCTTTCAGGTACTCCCGCAGGAACTCCGCGAGGAAACGGTGCCGTTCCCCGGCGGCCGCCCTGCCGGCTTCGGTGCACATCTCGTCCTTCAGCAGCAGCAGCTTCTCGCGGAAATGCGCGGCGGACTCGTCGAGCGAGCGCCCGTGCTCCCCGCCGTAGGCGAAGGTCCTGGCAACGCCGACGGCGCCCATCGCGTCGAGTCTGTCGGCGTCGCGCACGATCATGCTCTCAGGTGACGACGGTTCCTTTCCGCGGTTTTTGCTGAACGAAACCTCTCCGATGACGGAGCAGATCTTTTCGGTCTGTTCCGCGCCTATGCCCTCTTTCTCCAGGAACGTCCTCGCGTTCGCGAAGTTTTCGGTGCGGAAGAGCTTGCCGTCGTCGGCGTCGTGGAGCAGGGCGGCAAGCGCGACTGTCAACCTGTCGCACCCCGGCATACCGTCGGCGATGCGCATGGCGTTCCGGTAGACGCGCAGCGTGTGCGCGGCGTCGTGACCGCCGCTGTTCCCCTCGAACAGCCGCGTGATATATTCTTTTGCCGCGTCGATGACTCCGCGTGCGTTTATTTCTTCTCCTTCTTTCACGGCCGCCTCCGCGGCCGCCTCCGCTGAATTCATTCCCGGTCTCCTCGTTTTTCCCGCCCGGCAGGCGTGAAAAACTCCCGCGGTATGTGGCAGTATCCGCCGGGGTTTTTGTCGAGATACTTCTGATGGTACTCTTCGGCGGGGAAGAAGTTCCGTACCGGAGCGACTTCCACGGCCAGGGGAGCTCCGGCCTTCGCCTCTTCCTCCCCGTACACCGTTTTTATGTCCTCGAGCTGGTCTTCGGAGGTGTAGTAGATGCCGGTACGGTACTGAAGTCCGGAATCTTCGCCCTGCCGGTTCACCGACAGCGGATCGATGACCGAAAAGTAGTGACGCAGCAGCGTCTTCAGCGGCATGACATCACCGTCGTACTCGACGAGCACCGTCTCCGCGTGGCCGCTCCCGGCGCAGACGTCCCTGTATGTCACCCCCGGTACGTCGGGGCCGTTGGCGTACCCGACCTCGGTGCGGATGACTCCGTCGAACTGATCGAAGAACTTCTGGGTCCCCCAGAAGCACCCTCCGGCGAGATATATCTTTTTCATTCTGTGCCTCCCTGCCGGTCATGCCCGGTCTCCGTCTTCTTTTTTCTGAACCCGATCTCCGCTGCTTTCCGGTAGGCGAGATCCTGCAGTCTGTCGGGGAGAGGATCGATGAGCCGCAGATACCATGTGTTCTTCACGCGGTACCGCAGGCGCGGACGCCGCGACGTCATCGCGCGGACGACGGTCTTCGCGAGCACTTTCGCGTCGTGCGGATGCGACATCGCCCCCTTCATCAGCGGGCCAAGGGCGTCGAGGACCTCTCCGTAGTACAGGGTCCCGGCGCGCAGGTCGTCGAAGCCCCGCTGAGCCTGGTCCAGCAGGCCGGTGCCGAAAGAGCCGGGCTGTATCTTTATTACTTTGATGCCGAGAAAGTTCAGTTCCCTGCGAAGGCCGTCGGTGTAGGCCTCCACGCCGTATTTGGTGACCGCGTAGGGCGTGTTGAAGGGCTGCGCCTTCTCGAACCCGCATTCGGACGAAAAGTCGATAATGCGCCCCCGCGCGGCCTTCACGAGAGGGAAGAAGATGCGGTTTATGCGCATCATGCCGAAGAGGTTGACCGCGGCGAGCCTCTCCGTCACCGCGGCGGCGTCGCTCTCGACGAGCGAGGCCATAGTGTGAATCCCCGCGGCGTTCACGACGGCGTCGAGGCCGCCTGTGTGCTCCTTCACGATGCGCAGACAGTCCGCGCAGCCGGCGTCAGATGTGACGTCGGTCACGACCGGTATCACGCGCTCTCCGCATTTTCCTGCGAGTTCGCGAAGCTTCTCCTCGTCTTTGTCGGCAGCAAAGACGCGCCACTCCGGGTATTTTTCAAGCAGGACCCCGATGCAGGCCGAGGCGAGTCCCCCCGCGGCGCCGGTGAACAGCGCGTATTTTGTTCTCTCAGCCGTGTTTTTCATTTCGCGTGCCTTCATTCGGGGCGGCGTCATCCGAAGAGAGAGTACAGGATCAGTCCGGCGACTCCCGACCCCGCCATGACGAATACGGGATTCGGCTTCCACATACGCAGTACGAAGACCGCGACCGCGAAGATGGCGACCGCTATTATGTCAGCCGACGCGAGGTCCGCCGGCAGCGATCTCTGCCCGTAGAAGGCAAGAATGATCAGCGTGATCCCCGCCGAGGCTATCATGGCGATCACGGCGGGCCGCAGGCCGGATAGCACGCCCTGTATCATGTTCAGTTTCCTGAAGCGGTAGTAGAAGTACGCGAGCACCGTGACGATGACGCAGGAGGGGAAGATGCACCCGAGCGTCGCGACTACCGCTCCGGGGATCCCGGCGACCTGTATGCCGACGAACGTCGCGGCGTTTATCGCTATCGGTCCGGGGGTCATCTCGGCTATCGCCATTATGTCGGCGAACTGCGTCATCGACAGCCACCCGTTCGCGTCTACGACCATTTCCTGTATGAGGGGCATCGCGGCGTATCCGCCTCCGATGCTGAACAGCCCTATCTGGAGGAAGTTTAAGAAGAGCTCAAGATAGATCACCGTTTCCGCCCTCCTTTTTTTCGGCTTTTTTCCTGCTGTTTCTGTCGCGTATGAAGGTGTCGGCGGCCCCTGTCAGGCCGCAGGCCAGGATGATTATTATTATGTTCACCGAGAAGAAGCGCGTCGCGACGAACGCCGCGGCCATGACGATCACCGGCAGGATCCGCTTCTGCCTGAACACCGTCTTCGCCATATTGATGACGACGTCGACGATCACCGCCGCGACGCCGCACATCATGCCGGCCATGATCATACCGACGACCCGGCTGTCGCGGAACGCCCTGTAGAAGAAGGAGATCGCCGAGATTATCACGAGCGGAGGGATCACCGTCCCGATCACGGTCAGCATCGCTCCGGGTATGCCGGCGACGCGGTATCCCACCAGTATCGAGGCGTTGACCGCAATCGCTCCCGGAGACGACTGGGCGATCGCTGTCAGGTCGATCATCTCCTGTTCGTCGATCCACCCGAGCTCCTCCACGAATTTCTTTCTCATGAGCGGGATTATGACGAATCCCCCGCCGAATGTGAAGGCGCTGAGCTTCAGCGTCGACAGAAACAGCGTGAGGTATTTGTTTTTTGCTTTTTTCCCGGGTCTGTTTTCCGTCGTTTTGACGGACCGGTCTTCCGCCTTTGTCTGTTCTTCCAATTTACCGCATTCCCTTCGGGCCATGTCTTTTGAATCGCGCCGCCGTGGTGCCGGGACGGCTGAAACATACCGTGTCAGATGTTCCGCATGAAAAAACCGGCGACCCCGGCCAGAAACTCTCCGTCCGCCTTGTGGGCCCAGATGCTCCGGTCGATGTGCGCGTGCATGTATTCCGACCTGTCCTTCGCGAATCTCCCGGCGTTCTCCTTCGCCTCCGCGTTGTAGTCGAGTCTCCGGGTCCACCTGTCGAATTCGGCGTTGTAGGCGTTGACGTATTCCAGCGCGTGTTCTGAGTAGTAGATGTTGTTGTGCGCGTAGCCTTCGCGCATGACGAAGGTGAACCTCGGGTCGCCGCCGAACTTCTTCTCCCACAGACTGTAGCCGTATCCGGCCGGGATCACGGTGTCCTTCTCGCCGTGGGCGAAGAACACCGGCGTTTTCACCGACGAAAGTACGTCCGAGACGGTCACTCCGCCGTATTTTCCGTATTTCAGTTTTTCGTATACCTTGACATAAGGCATGATGACACCGATCCACCTGCCGATGATGCCCTCGCCCTTCGCCCTTATCAGGTCGGAAGTCCTGTCGAATCCCGCGAATGCCGCCGCGGCTCTGACTTCGGGACGGAATCTTAAGACCGCCGCCGCGCAGTATCCGCCCCAGCTGTGGCCCCACACCACTACGGGAAGCTTCGGTATACCGCCGGCGCTCTCGACATAGCCGATCGCCCTGTCGAGGTCCGACAGCCCCTGGGGCAGTCCGCCCACTCCCCTGCCTTCGCTCCCGTCGTTTCCTGTGCCGTCGAAGGCGAATACGGCAAAGCCGGCCCCGGCGAAGTACTCGATGACATCGAGATAGCAGTTGTATCCTCCGCCGCCGAAGCCGTGCGACATCACGACCGTCGCTGCCGGTTCGACGCCCTCCGCGGTGAAGTAGCAAGCCTTCAGCAGATCGCCCCCGGCAGAGCGGAACTCATGCGGGGCCATCCGCAGCCGCGGGTATTCCGCGGGATCGAGGGCGCGGTATTCCGGAGTGACGAATCTCTTTGAAAAGAATCTCTCGTACAGTACGGCCGTTATTATCCCGGGGACGATGACGAACAGAGTCAGAGCCGCGGCGATGATATATAGCGTAGTCATTCTTGGGTTTGCCTTCCGCTT
>JAEEGL015095051.1_pt1 | contig 30060 bp, 25 predicted proteins | sample 9134231 | NCBI WGS metagenome assembly JAEEGL01 (sample SAMN16246548, study PRJNA631951) | gut metagenome | biome: gut microbiome; feature: rumen; material: fiber-attached | host: Bos | place: Iran: Karaj | collected 2018-10 | reverse complement strand
GTCTCGCCGTCCATATCCGTGAAGTATGCAACATCACCCGGAGTGAGCTCGCCGAGCCTTCCGAATACGCTGTCGATATTATGGCCGCATACTATTAGGTCGCCGCTCTTCGTGGAACCGAGCATGCGGCAAGGGGCAATCCTGAGCTTTGGATAAGAGTACTCGGATATGACCGGCAGCTCGACGTCGATCGAGGGTATCATAATGTAGCCGATGTATAGATTGCCGTCTATCTCGACTTCGCGCATATAATACGAGCGCAGCACCTGCTCAGGATTATAGGGATTGACGTGTTCGGTCGGAGACGGGAGCGCCGCAGGATCCGCCTCCCTCGCCTCGATCGTTTCTCTTATCCTGTCCTTTATTTCGTTCGTAGCGATTTCACAGACCTCCGCGACTTCGCTGCTCTCTCCTTTATTCCGTAAAAAGAGGAATAACGCTCCTGTCATGAGGAGCGTTCCTACGATTATCAGTGCTATTCCCGCTTTACGCATCCGTATTATTCTCTTTCTTCTTTCTGTCGGCAGTCGCGAATACAACGCCGAGCACAAGAAGAATGGAACCTGCTACGGCAAGCACGGGGATGGGCCACTTGAGCTGACCGGTCCTCGGAAGCCTCGCGGTGTTGGTTATCACGATCTCATCCTGTCCGTATGAGTAGCTCACAACGTACTCGAAGGGGACTACCTCTTCGACGGTGTAGGAATGACCGTCCGGAAGCTCCGTCCACGTGTAACTCCACTCGTTTTCCTCATTCAAAACTACGGTATCGATGAGTTCGCCGTCCATGAAGAGATTTACGGTAATGGAAACCGGGCGGGCGTCGCTCTCCTCATCCTGCCATACCTTGCGGACCGTGCGCTCTACGTATACGGGCGGTTCGCTTGGCTCGGCCTTCGGGGAGGCTTCGATATCATAGATCCAGCCGGTGCCGGAGACGTCGGTCATGGGCACGCATACAAGGAAGGGATCGATCGGCTCATAGCCTTCCGCGGAACCTATCTCCTCGACGAGATAAAGGCCGAGGGTAAGATCGGGGAAGTATGAAGCGCCGGACTCAAGAGTTGTGCCGAGTATCGGTTCGATCTGATTCTCGGCGGCATATTCCGAAAGCGTTCCGGCAAGACCTTCTGCATTAAGGTCCGAAAGCGAAACGCCGCTGTCTGCAAATTCATCGGTGAGAACAAGGGCCATGTTGTAGTCTTCCACCGTCGCACGAGCGACGAAGAACAGTTCGAACTCACCGTTAAGAACGTTGTGTTCCGGAGTGTTGTCTCTAAGAATAACGGTGATCGATCCCTTCCTGTTAAGGTCGAACTCTTCGCCGTCCGCCTTGACAACAGAAGTCGAAAGGATGATCAAAAGCAGCGCGAGCAGCGCAGCCATTGAAGCTAATGTTTTTTTGATCTCTTTTCGCACGGGATTCACCTTTCTTTCGGTTCTTTATCTGGCTTTTTCTTTCTGTACTTGATCATCAGGAAGATGAACAGCACAAACAGCATCGGTGCGGCAACGGCCGGAGTAACGATGATCGGATCGATCAAATACCCGTCGCTGACCACGAACAAACGCGGCTTTGGCGTCGCCGTCTCGATTCGCTTCCCTCTGACGAGAAGCCTGTGAGTGTTTATGCCGTACGGCGTGCAGGTAACGAGCGTGCAGTAGTCTTCGCCCTGCGTTATGTAAAGAGCGTCCACGTCCTCCGGCTCGACTATCAAAACCTGATCGACCTCATAAGTGAGGACGCGGTTCAAAACGGTAATTGTGAACGTATCACCGACGCCGACCTTATCGAGGTTGGTAAACAGCTTCGCGCTGGGCAGACCGCGGTGGGCTGATATGACGCAATGCGTGCTTTCGCCGCCTATCGGGAGGGTCGATCCCTTGAGATGACCTGCTGCTCTCGCAAGGACGGAATCTTCCGTGCCGTGATAGATCGGGAGCTCGACGCGGATCTTCTCGATATCGATGAAGCCCATTATACCGTCGCCGTTGACGTTAAGAGCGTCCTCATAGCCGCTGACGCTTTCGTAGTTCATAAACGGAAACGTGATACGGGATATCTCCTCGTTATAGCGCTCAGCCGCCTCGAAATACGCGGAGTAATCCGTCGGAGTGAGGTTCTTTATAGCCTCCTCGTAATCGGCTATGGCGCGGGACTGCACCTTGCTGTTGACGTAGTCGGCAATAGTAGGATACAGGAGGACCGACAGTCCGATGAAGAACATCAGTACCAGCAGTATGCTTGTAACGTAGCGCTTCATGGTTTGCCGCCGCAGTCGTCCTTTCGCAAGTAGTTTTTCCCGCCGGACGCCGGAGCGTCCGGCGGGATGGATTCAGTGAGTTTCAGCTTTTCGCGGCTTTATCAGTCGCAGCGGGCGGAGACCTTTTTGCGGGTCACGAGGAGTACAACGGCAGCGACCATGATGATACCGCCGACGATGTAGAAGATCCTGGTGCCGATGCCGCCGGTCTCGGGGAGCTGGGAACCGGAGTTGTTCTCGATCTGGAACTGAGCGGGATTGAAAGCAACGGGGTTCGCGCCGGTGTTATCGGAGCACTGATAGTACTCGAAGTGAGCGGGGGTGGTCACAGGATGCTCGGGATCGGTGTTGTCAACGGTCTCCTCGACCCACCTGACTTCAACGTAGATCGGAGCAGCAAGGAGGTTGTAGCCATCGGGAGACTCAAGCTCGGTGATGGTGTAGATGCCAGCGCCGAGACCGGTGAAGCTGATGTGGCCGTTAGCGTCAACGTAGCCCTCGGCATGTACCGGAGTAGCGGTGAACTCGGTGCCCACATGATCGACAAGGCGATACTTGGTGGCGCCGGTCGGATCATCATACAGATCAGCAGTCGCTTCGGTGGGAGCGGAGGTGGTGTAAGTGCCGTCCTTCAGCATGTAATAGGTACCGTTCTCATTATCGAGCACGTAGATGTGCTGGTTGACGATGGAGATACCATAGGAGGTACCGTCGATGGAGAACTTGGCGCCCTGCAGCTTCTCGGTGTTGTCGGAACCGTCGACCTTCTCAAGGGTGATGCCGGTGCTGTACGTGGTGGTCTCGGAATGCGGCGCGTCGCCTTCCGGGAAGTGGTTGTTATGATCGGTGGTGTAGTCGAAGCTTGCCTGGTTGACAGCGGGCTCGAGGGTGTCGGCGTTGGACATACAGATCTGCTCGTTGACGATGCCGGAGTAGGTTACTTCGATGGTGTTGGTCTGATTGGTGTTGTAGATAGGAGTCCAGAGAGCGCCTTCTTCCTGACCCTGAGTTGCCCAGGGGATTTCGATGCTGAAGCCGGTCTTGGGGGTGCCGGTAGCGGGAGTCCAGGTGATGGTGTAAGCGGTGGCTGCGAGAGCGGTGCCGTTTACCTTGACCTGGAGGGTGGTATCAAGAAGAGGGATGCCGGTGGGCATGGTATCGGTTACGGTGTACTTGGTGACGACTTCGCCGTTGACGTAGTTGACAGCGTCGATCGGGATAACGAAGTCGATCTGCTGGCCGACGTTAGCGGTGTTGATGTAGACTCGCTGACCGTCGATGAGCATGTACTTGCCCTGATCATCGAAATGCGGGGTCTGGTTCTTGTCGACAACGGTTGCGTTCGGGGTCACGTTGGTGATGGTGACGCCGGCGCCGAGGGTGCTGGTCACATAGTAGTAACCGAAGTCAAGTCCGGTGAATTCAACGGTAGTTTCACCGGTGCCGCATACCTTCTGCTGCACGAAAGCGGTCTCGATTGCCGCAGCGGGGATCGTCTTGATGAAGTCGATGATCGCGGTGTCGGTGGGCTCGGGAGAAACGAGCGTTACGACATACTCATCGGTGGTACCGGACTTGAGGGTCAGCACGAAGGGGCTGCCGCTCGCGGTCAGAGCATTGTACAGAGCTTCGTTCGCAGCGGTCTTCTTGAAGGTGTAAGACACGTTGTCGCCGTCATAGGTGGCGTCGAACAGCTTGTAGATCTTGTAGGTCTCGCCGGGGGTAGCGTTGGTGATCGTGATGGAGCCGGCGGTAGGCGCGGGGCTCTCGGAAGCGAACGCAACAGCGCTGATCGCGAATACCATCATTGCCGCGAGGAGGATAGCAAAGAATCTTTTCATGTTTTTATCCTTTCTTATACTAAATGTTTTTTAATTATTTATTTTCAACCGCGTGAGCGGCATTTGTTTTCTTCCCCGTAAGGGGACTGCCCTGGTGATGAGTTTTACTCAAGATCCCGGGGCGGTCTGTCCTTTGGTTTCTTGAGCTTTCCTCCTTTTCCCTTCCACCTTTCTTTCGATCTTGCAAGCCAGATCGAAACGGGCATCAGGATCAGCGCGAAACCGCCTGTCATGTAAAGCGTCGTCCCTATGCCTCCCGTGTGTGGGAGCTCATAGCTCGAGTAGTTCGCGATGATGGGGGTGTTGTTATCGCCGGTCGTGACGGGGACGGGATCCCCGTTGACTTCCGTAATTAATGTGCCGGTCTCGCTGACGGTCACATGCCACGGGCCGGCGCCTGCGTAACCTGCGGGCGGCACGGACTCGGTCAAAACATAGTGACCGTAGGGCAGGCTGCCGAAATCCACAACGCCGTTTTCAAGCGAGATCACATCGCGGTACGGCTGTGAGTTCTCGGGAATGTTCCAGTTGCTGTCGCAAACGTAGACCAGGAATTCCGCACCTTCGAGCGTCTGAGCCTCGCTCAGCTCGTCGCCGTACTTGAGACCGTACTTCGTCATCGCAAGAGGCTGTTCAACGATCGTATTGGTCAGATCGAAGGTCCAGTGATGCAGCAGACTGTAGTCCGGCTTCTGGGTGGGTACGGGTGTCGGCGTGGGATCTGGCGACGGTGTGGGATCGCCGCCCTGCGTCGGAGACGGTGTGGGATCCGGCGTGGTCTCCGCGAGCTTGAAGAGCATCATCTGCCTGGTGCTCGAGGGTGTGGTCGGATCTCCGTCTGCACCGTAGTATGCAATATTGGTGTTAGAGGAGTTGTACAGATCGATGTACTTCGTTACGGAGCTCGTTGAATACATCAAGGTGTGGTACGTATCGTCCCACGTCCAGTTGTTGTAGCTGGTATCGTTCGCGGGATAGCAGTCAACATAATTGCTGCTGTTATGAATGCGCAGATAATAGTTGCTCTGATACCCGGACTGGATGCCGTACTTGCCGCTGTTGTTCACAAAGCGCCAGGTCACAAATGTCATCGTCGCACCGGAATACTCGGAAGTATCCACGCCGATCACGTTGCCGCTGCTGTCGAGTATCGCCTTAACGCCGTAGCCGTAGTAATTGTTGCTGTTGTTATAGTAGTATTTGTTCGACGAACCGTTCGGATTGTAGTTCATCAGCAGATAGACATTACCGTTCTTGATGTAACCTATCAGATAATCCTTGCCGGTCTCGATCGTGGTGGTGGGTTCGTATACCTCGCCTGCGCGGACGCCTCCGTCAAGAGGATGCTTTGCTCTGCTTTCAGGCGCTTTGGCAACGAAACCGGAACGCAGTGTGCCAGCAGCGAAACCGTTTATGCTCTCTGCTCCCTTGGAAGCACCGTTGACGTCGGTTACTCCCCAGTGGTAGATTGTGAACGGAGTCCTGTTGCTGGAGGAGATTCGGTAGTAGCTGCCGCTTGCATATACCGCGTCGTAGCCGCTGTTCTGATAGTCGTAGTACAGATAGTATCTGCCGTTGGTTGCAGCTCCGAGCGTATACGAAGCGCAATAATCATTATCCGACGTCCTCGAGTAGACGTAGTAATTGCTGCTGTACTGACCGTAGCCGAGGTAGTAATCGGTGCTGTTATAGTTCTGGAAGTAGTAGTAGCCTTCATTTCTGCTGTCGGCACTCGGTATCCAGATCTGATTCGTGTAGGGCTTACCGCTCGACGCGATCGCCGAAGCTGTTACACGGCTGCCGTCGGTCGAGTTCGTGATCGCCTTGTTGTTCGAATCGGCGAAGTAATAGTAGTCGCCTTCTACGAAAGTGCCGCTGGTGTCGATGTTCCATGCATATTCGTTCCAGTGAGCATAGACCTCAACGTTGCCTGTCACCGTGTCGGTGCCCTTGACCTCGGTACCGCCGTTAGCCGCAGTGTACCAGCCTCTGAATGAGTAGTTCTCATTGCTGTGAGTGGGTGTGCTTGAGAACGGCGCCAGAGTGGAGAACTGAGTGCCTGACGCAACACCGGTCACGGCCTCGTACTGGGATGAGCCGAAGGTGCCTCCGTTTGCATTAAAGGTGACGGTATAACCCGTCGGCGCTTGGGTCGGCTCGGGGGTGGGTTCGGGAGTAGCCGTGGGCTCGGCAGTGGGCTCTGCGGTAGGCGCGGGAGTCGGGCTCTCGATGACCTCGGTAGGCACGACGGTGGTGGTATAGCCGTCCACCGCGACTTCGGAGATCGTGTAGACAATGGGATTGCCGTCCTCATCGTAGGCGGGAAGCCCGTACCAATGATAGGACCAGCCATTGTTGTCGTTAAGATCGACCGGGTTGATTATGCCGTCTCCCGTTACCGGGATGCCGTTCGCATAAAGCGTAACGGTGATCTTGCTCGGACGCGAACCGGTCAGATCGTCATAGTCGCTCCAATTCTTGCATACCAGGACGTCGGTATTGACGTCGGGGATCTCCTCGGGGATCGGGACCTGCACGACCGGGTGCGCGTAGGGGTTCACGTTCTGCACGCCGTAGGTGTAGGTCAGCGTTGCCTGAGTGTTGGAGTGGAAGCCCGGCATCGTGGAGCTGGTATCGTTTGTGCCGTAGTCGGTGTCGATATCTCCCACCACATTGTTGTAGCCGGTGGGATCGCCGTTATCGAGATTCTCCGCGAACTCATCCTTCGCAAGCTGTGTGGTCTTGACATTGAACGACATCTCGAAGCGGTACTCCGGCTCGAGCACGTAGGAATCGATGAAGTTAAGGGTTATCGTGCCGGTGGTATCGGCGCCGCTCGCGGGAGTGTAGATCACGCTGTCGATGATCGCTTCGCCCTCGGTCGTCTTATGGCCGACGCCGTTCTCATCCACATAGTAGAGCAGTACGGGGGTGCCGGTGCCGTCCAGATTGTGACGGTAGACCTTGAGATCGCCCTGAGTGGGATCGTAGCTTACGTACTGGCTGAGCTTATCCTGCACCTGGATGCCGGTGGGATGGATCATGTCGTTCAGCTTGGTGATCAGCTCCTGAGCGTCGCTCGAGGTGATCGCCGTGCCGGAGGAGTCGAGCGCGTTCAGCGCGGATACATCCGTCGAGGTGTTGGTGTTGAACAGGATCGCCCTGGTGATGAGCCCTGTCGCCGCATACTTGTTTTTGAAGTTGGTGACCGCTGTCAGGGTCGCGTTGCGCGCTGCCGCGGCATTGGCCGCGTTCTCGCTGCCGGTGCCGCCGCGCTCGGTATCGGATACCAGCCAATAGGTAGGCACGCCGTCGCTGATGAACAGCATGATCTGGTTCGGGTTGCCGGAGTAGTCCAGAACCTCCTCCGCCTTCCTGAGACCGGCGGCGTAGTTCGTGCCCGCGCTGTCGGGAACGTCGAGAGAGACGTTGTTCGTGCTCCTGCCCCATTCGCGGACCCACGCGGTATCCATGTTGTAGTGGTAGGAATATGTGCGTTCCTGTATGGTGGTATATCTGACCGCATAACTGTAGGACGTGTCCATATACCAACCGTTATTGGAGTTGTAGCAGAGATAATAGCCGTTATAGCTCTTGAGATAGCCGCTCGAAGTCATCGTGAACTGCGCTCCGCCGCTCGCGTTCATGGTCGGTTCCCCGTTGCTGTAAGTGAGATATCTGCCCGTCGCCTGATTGATCATTAGGAAATAACCGTCGTGCGGGTTGTTGCTCGCTGTGCCGAGGTTCCATTCGGTGTATTCGGTATCGTAATAGGGGCTGCCGGAGGAGTATCCGCCGATGGAACCGCTCGAAGTCGCGCTCGCGGCAAGCGCATATCCGTCCGAATCGATGAGCCTGACTATCGAGCCTCTCTGGAGGTTCGTTCCGATGGTATGCCAGCCGTAGGTTTCAAGATCCGGTTCGCCGCCGAAGGTAACGACCGCAACGCGGTTATCCTCGTTCATGCCGAGGAAGGACTGGATCAGACCGTCGGGACCGTTCAGCGCTTCTTCAACGAGATCTTCGCGGCTCGGAAGACCGGTGTCGCTGGTCTCATTGCCGTTGATGTCCCACTTCATACTGCCCGATTTATCGATGACGATCAGCAGGTCGTAGGGCGTGCTGAACGAACCCGAGAAATCGAGGTATAAGCGATAATCGTCGATATTGTTGTTGGTCGGATCGCTGTCGTCGAGATCCGTGTCGCTATTGCCGTCGCCGTCGCCCAGCCAGTCGATGGTCTTGCTCTGCTGGAACGCCGCGCCGTTTGCGCCGGACTGCGAGATGCCGTGCTCGGTCTGCACGACGGGGCGCTTGTAGTGCTCGCGGTAGTACTTGGAACCGAGCGTATAATCGAGCTGAGCTTCAATGTTGGAGTAGAAGCCCGGCATCTTGGAGCTGGTGTGGTTGGTGCCATAGTCGGTGCCGTAGTCGCCGACCATGTCGCTGTAGCCGTTGTTCGCCTCATACTCCTGCTTGGCGAAGTTTGAAAGCGTGACGTTGAAGCTGACGGTGAAGGTATCGGCCGGATCGAGGATATAGTCCTCGTCGAAATTGAGGGTCACCGCGCCGTTTGAATAGGTGCAGCTGTTGATTACGCCCTGACCCGCCGAAGTAACGCTGCCGTTTTGGAAGAGCACTGTCGTGCCGCTCGAATTCTTGACGGTGACGATCAGATCGGGCTGGCTCTCGTTATAATCCACGTAGTCGCTGAGATAATCGGTGATGGTCACGTTATCCGGGAACATGGTGGAACGGATCGCCGTTCTCAGGGCTTCAAAGTTGGTCGCGTCGTTGAACGAACCGTGGCCGTAGCTTGCGAGCTCGGTGAGGTAGTCGAGCACGAATTCGCTGCCGGTGCCGTGGAATGCGACGCTGTGGAAGTCGACGTTCGGGAAACGGTGGCAGACCTCGTAGATGGTGCTGAAGGTCTCGGCGCCGACTTCATCCGTAGTCTCCTGGCCGCTTCCGGTCGCAGCCGTAGCTGTCTTTGAGGCCAAGCTGTAGGTCGGCTCGCCGTCGGACATGAAGACCACGATCTTGCGGTGACCGTCGTTTGCAACGGTGGCGCTGTTGAGCATATCCTCCGCGCGGTACAGACCTGCGCAGTAGTTGGTGCCGCCGCCGTCGGCATTGTAGGCAGTGAAGTTAACGTTGCTGTTATCCCTGCCCCAAGGACGGTAGATCGAAGAGTCCTTGAGATAAGCATACTGACCTGTCGCATTCTCGTCGGAGCTGAAGGTCACGATGCCGAGCTGGTTATAGATGTTGGCGCTCAGGAATTCCTCGATGAAGCCGCCGGCATTGTTTTCACCGTTCAGGAAGTTGTTGACCGCCTGGATACGGGTGATCCTGTTGCCGTTGGAATCGTACATGTCGACGTATTCATCCCAGTGATCGCCCATACTGTTGGACAAGTCGATTATGAGAAGCAGGTCGACGGGGTCGGACTTGGAGATGACGTCGAGATACAGACGATAGTCGTCGTTGCCGTGCACGGTGGTATCCGGGTTATCGTCGCCGCTGCCGCCCAGCCAGTCGATCGTCTTGTTGTGAACGAGCTTGGGCTCGTTGGCCGCGAACTCGTTGACCTTATGCATGTTGATCGTGACTTCGGTGGTATTGCCGGTCGTGAGCGTCTTTCTGTAGACATCGAACTTATCGGCCTGCGAAGAGGATGTCACGCCGATGAAATCGTAGACGTAGCCGTTGGCAAGGGTGCCGTATTTGAGATAATGGGTAGCGGTATTGGTATTGTACAGCGCCTTGCTGGTGTTGTAGCGGATATACTGAACATTGTTTTTACTGCTGTCCTCCATACCGAAGGAGTAGCCGGAAGAGACGTTGCTGTCCGCAAACTTATGCATATACATGCCGGGCGAACCAACGCACTGCAGATAACCATAGTTGCCGGTGGAAGAGGCTGAGGTGCTGCCGTTCACGTTGCTTGCGCTCCACTGAGCGAGCAACGGGACACTGACGGGCGCGCCGTTTTCATCCACAGCGACGGTGTAGTAATCCAGATACTCGCTGCCTTCATCGGCGCCTCCGAGCACGCGTGCGCCCTCGGAGGACGAAGTATTGACGAATGCGTAAACGCCGCCGTTCTGGAAGACGCTGGAAGAAGTGACTTTTGTCCAGGTAGCAGCCTGCTGAGTGGTCCTGTAGGGATCGAGCACGTAGCCCATCGGCTCGGAATACTCAAGGCGGTAGGTGGAACTCGTGTTCAGACCCGTGAAGGCGTCTGCCCAGTTGTTGTCTTCCGAAAGAGTCTTTGTGCCGACCACGGTGCCCGCAGTGACGTCGCGCAGCGTGGCAATGACCGATACGAAACCATGATCCGTATCGTCATCGTCGAAATTAAGGCTTGCAACAACGGTGGTGACGCCGGTGATGCCGCTCATATCGCCGCGCGTAGGCTCCTCGCCTACTCGCGCGCTGCCGGAGGGATCCTCGGTCATAGCGGGAGTTTCATCGGGATAGAGAGCAAGCATCCTCTCAATGTAATTCTCTTTTGCGGTGTTGATATTCACAAAGCCGATAACTGCGCTGTCATCGGCGGTATATACCGTTTCTTCAACTGTATCTTCAATGTCGCCTTCGATGACGCGGATAATAAGCCGTTCTTCACGGTTTTCGGCGTCGTCGGTATCGGTTGCTTTGGCGCCGTCGTCGGACGGATCGGTTGTTTCGGGAGCGAAGGGATCTTCAGTCTCCCAAGAGACGACGGGCTGTTCATCGGTCGCTTTTTGGGAATCTTCGGTGGGCTCGGACTCAATAATGCCCATGCCGTATTCGGTCACGATGCCGACGCTGTCAGCCGCGCCATCGCCGTCGTTATCGAAGAAGACAAGGTCGCCGGGAGCGGGAGCGTACTCGGAGCCTTCGAGAATGGAACTTGCAGAGCAGGCGATGCGCAGGGATTCTGCGCCGGAGTTGATGGGAACTGCTTCATTCGGGACGCCGGCATAGTTGAGACAGAACGCGACGAACATGGCGTTCCAGTCGCCGTACTCGTTGCCGTACCATGCGCCGTAGCGGGTATAGCCCTTATGCTCGTTGTTCTCGCCGAGAATATAGTTGCGAATACTTTCGGTGTAACCGACCTGGCTTCTTGCAACAGCCACGAGATCATTCATCCAGTCGCCGTTGAGCGCGTAGGAGGCGAAGGTGGTGAGCCAGTATTCCTCGCTTTCAACGTCCGCATTGGGATCGGGATAACAGAGCACCGTATGCGTATGCTCTTCCATTCCGCATCCGTAAACGATGTCATAACACTCGTCGGTGTGACGGTGCCCCTCGTTTTCCTCAAGTCCGCAGATCAGAGTGCGCGACACGATGCATTCCTCGGTGTGATGATGCTCCGGAATGCCGCATCCGGGCTCGTCGGACATGGTGATGCCGATGATCCTCATCACCCAGAATACCGACGCGGCGACCATCGCGGCGACCACTAAAATGATGATGACCGCCCTCAGCCGCCTGTTTCTGTCATGTGTAAACTTTTCGATCAATGACTGGATCAATTTCTTATCTCCATTCTCGGTCAACAATGCCGATCCTCTTGAAAGGGTAAACGCGGAACCAAACCTTGCCGACTATCTGATCCTTGTGCACGCAGCCGATGTATGTGCTGCGCGAGTCGATGCTGGTGGTTCGCTTGTCGCCCATAACAAAGAATGAATCCTCCGGAACCTGGAAAGGAAACGTGATGTCGCACTCTCCGAGCCCCGGTTCCTTGACATAGGGCTCGTCGAGCTTGACGTCGTTCACATATACGTCCCCGTCTTCATTTATAACGACCCAGTCGCCCGGGCCGGCAATTATCCTTTTAATAAGCGTCCTGTTATTCCAGGTAAAGCTCAAAAGATCGCCCATGTTGAGGACATTTCCCTTGAGAAGCACGATTATCTCGCCGTCTATCAGCGTGGGGCTCATGCTTTCTCCGGATATCTGCATTACCGGCAATATGAAGGACGATATCAACACTGCGAGCGCCGCCACGATCACGAGCGCGTAGACCGTGCCCCTGAGCGCCTTTAAATAGATATTGCGGCGGTTGATCTTTTTGAGCTCCTGCTCGACTTCATCCTTTGATGGGATCCTTACGCGCGAAGCTTTTTTCCCTGCGTTGAGGCCGTCAGTTTTTCTGCTCATCGTTCCTTGTCTCCGGCTGCTGGCCCGGATCCGCCTGTCTCGCCGCCCGAATTACCTGCGGCGCCGAGGTATTACCCGCGGCGGGCAGCTCGCCCGCGCGCGCCTTCATTTCGTTAATGTACTCGTCACACGCGGCCTGCGCCGCCTCGAATACGTGGTTCAGTGAAAGTGCAGCCTCCGCAACGGACCCCGACTCCGAGATCCTTATCCTGCGGTCGGCAAGCTCTGCCCTGAGATCTTCGATCTCCTTGTTGAGCTTTTCCTCGGTCTGCTGAAGCTGATAGATGATCTCTATGAGATCTCTTCTGTTCATATGGCTGAGTTTTTTATCTCTCATTCCCTATCCCCTTCGGATCTGCAGCCTCGGATGATTTCACACGATACCGTACTATTTCAAACTGTAGAATCACAAACACTACGACTTACAATAGTTTATTATACTATATCTTTGTCGGTTGTCAAGAGGTTCTTTTAACTTGACAGCTTTCTCGGGCACTTTTTTCAGCGGTGAGAAATTCAGATCGCGCAAGAAGGGCAGTCCTAAGTGCGATCGTCCTGTAATGCACTGTTTTCCGAATATCTTCATATTATATAAGCCTTTCCTCCTTCACCGGGAGGAAAGGCTTGCAGTCACACGTTCGCGAGCGACAGGAACAGATATCCGAATACCGCGGCGATCTGCAGCGACAAGAGGACTATGCCCACAACGAGCGCGGCTTTTTCCTTCAGAAGCTTTTTTACGGGCAGCCAGAGCAGCACGCCGAGCGCCGTGCCGGCGGTGTTGTTGATAAGGTCGGTCACGTCCGAGGTGCCCATCGCGAAGACGTACTGCAGTATCTCGAAAACGAGGCTGGCTCCGAGACCGATCAGTATTCTCTGCCAAGCCTTTTTCGGTTTTTCCAGCGCGGAAAGATATAGCCCCAGCGGTATGAACGCCAGCACGTTCAATACTATCTCCCATACGACCGTGCGCATATTGAGCGCGCCGGGGCGGCTGAACGGGATCAGTATCAGCTGTCTGTATGAATAAATGTTCGCGGGGTCAAGCTCGAGCTTGAACATCACGAGCCAAATAAGCAGGGCGGCGTACAATACGAACGCCGCCGTTACGATGCCTTTTCCTTTTTTCAAAAGGATATCACTCCCATTCGATCACGCCTGCGTCGACGAGATACTGCTCCATGAAGTCCATGTAATCGTCCACGAGCCGCATGATATAGGTCTTGTACTGCGGCAGGGCTTCGTTCGCGCAGGCCATGAGCTTGTCATAGATGAAGTCCTCGTCGTAGGGCTCGTCGCCGAGATCCGCCATATACCCGTGATCTATCGAAACGAGCTTCTCTATGACGCTCTCGAGCTCCTCGGGCTTCATGAAATCGAAATCGCCCTGGTTGTCGAATCTTTTTTTGATGTCCTTTACGGCTTCGCCGATCTCGAAGATGTCTTCCATTTTCTTTTTCCTTTCTTATCTTACGTCGAATTCTATCTCGGGCAGCAGCTCCGAGAGGTTCCTTGCGAATCTTCCGTTATGCTCGCCCTGCTCTCCGGGCGCGCCGAGTATCACCAGCCCGACGTCGTGCTCGTGCGCGAAGTCGGCGAGCGACTGCTCCACGCTCTCGGTACGGAGTATGGTGAGCTCTGCGCCGGCATACTGGGCGCAGGTGAAAAGATAGTCGATGGCGTCCGCCTCGTCCTTAGAGTTCATGAACCTCTGCCCGTTAAGCACGGAGTGCACTATATAGAGCGGTCTCCTCGAGCCGTCCTCCTGCTCGGCCCTTTTAACGCCGTGCAGTATGAGCCTCTCGCAGGAGCGCTGCCCCGTAACGCAGACCATTATTCCGTTTTTCTCGTTGTTCCCGGCCATTTCCTTATTATCTCTTGTCTCTCAGCGCCCAGATCAGCTTGTCGGGTATTTCGGAGCCCTTGTACGAAACGCAGTACCCCACCGCCTCCTCCGGGGTCTTCGCCGCAAAATACAGGCTTTTGTACTCCGGATGCGTGAAGCCCTCCGCCATGCTCCTGTCGAACTGAGCGAGCAGCGGATCGTAATACCCGTCGGCATTGCGGAGCACGAGCGCGGGATCGATGTAGGAGAGCTGCTTGAGCGTCATCACTTCCAGAAGCTCCTCCATTGTCCCGAAGCCGCCTGCAAGAGCTATGAAGCCCATGGAAAGATACTCCATGGTCGCCTTGCGCTCGTGCATGGTCGGCGTCTCAATGCGCTCGGTGCAGTTCTCGAAATAGACTCCCTTCTTGTTGAGCTTCTCGGGTATCACGCCGATTATCCTGCCGCCCTCCGAATAGGCTCCTCTCGCCGCGGCGCCCATGAGCCCGGAATCGCCCGCGCCGAAGACGAGGCCGAACCCCGCCTTTGCGATGAGCCTTCCCGTATCGAAAGCCGCTTTGAAGTATTTTTCGTCTATCCTGCTCGAGGACGCGCCGTAGACGCAGATGTTTTTGTCCATTACCCGAACTCCGCCCTTTTCCTTTATTTGATTATACCATCTTTGAGACGCGAATGGAACCGATCAAAAGTGAAGAATTTGTTAATAATATGTAAAGAAACTGTAAAGGCGGTCATTTGAGCCCGTACCGTTCCGCAAGAGCGGAAAGCGAGCCGTCCTCCTTAAGCTTGTAGATGAGCATATCCGCAACCTGCGTGAAAGCCGGATCGTCCGAAGAGGCGACGATGCAGTAGTCCAGACTGCCTATGACCGCGCTGCATAGATAATACTCGCCGAGACCCGTGTCGGCGGCGTTTACCTCGAAATACTTTTTGACGTGCGCCCCGGCCATCACTGCGGCGTCGATATCGCCGCGCTTAAGCGCGGTCAGAAGCTCGTCGAAAGAGCCGTACTGCACGGCGTCGAAAGTCACCGCCGTTTCCGGATCGGCGGTCGGAGCAGGCCTGCCGAGCACCCTGTCGACTATGGTCCTGTCCCTGACCTCGGTCAGCTTCTTCATGTACGTCGAAAACAGCCCGCCGGCAGGCGTCTCGGGGTTATAGCCGACGCGCATATCGGAAGGGAGCTTCGAAACGTTCGCCTTATCGAGCGTGACGAGCCATACCGTGTCCGTATAATACGGGTAGGAGTATGAATACGCGCTCGACGAGCCCTTGGGCTGGAGCGCTATCGCGACGTCGATCGAGCCGTCCTTGAGCTTGGTGGAGACGGTCGACGACGAGCATACGACGAGTCTCAACGGATCCTCGGATCCGGGGAGCAGCCTCTCGGCGAGCAGTCTTGCGAGCTCCGTCTCCATGCCCTCTCCGTCAAGGGAGAAGCCGGGCATATCGTCGCGCACTCCGACGGTCAGTATCCCCTTCGCCTCTATCCTCTTTATCTCGACGGACGACATGAGCGTGGTCTCGGGTTTGAGAAAATGTATCAGCAGTATAACGACGGGTATGCATGCTATCGCGATCAGCGCGCGCCGATACCACCTTCCCTCGTGTCCCTTGAGGGAAGGCAGCTTCGAAAGCCACTGTTTTATTCTCGGGCTTATCGAAAAGCCCTTGCCTATCTTGTACGGATTGCCCTTCATATCCCTTCGCTCATAAGAGCGTCTTTTCCATGGTCCTGTGAGGTATCCCGGCGTCCATGAACTCGTCCGATACGACCCTGCAGCCGATCCTTTCATAGAAGCCGATCGCCGTTACCTGCGCTCCGAAGGTGATCTTCTCCGCCCCCATATTCCCGAAATGCTTTTCGGCGTATCCGAAGGCCTCGCGGCCGAAGCCCCTGCCGCGCATCTCCTTCAGTATGCAGAACCTTTGAAGATGCACCGTCGCCGGATCCTCGAAGAAGGCGCGGAACGTCCCGAACGGAGCTCCCGTATCGTCCAGCATGAGGAAGTGAAAGCAGCCGGAGCCCGTTTCGTCGCGCTCGTCGACCTCGAGCTCCTCGGGCACGCCCTGCTCCTCGACAAATACGCGCGTCCTTATATCTATGCAGTCATGTATCCTGTCATCAGCCAAAACGACTCTCATGCCTCTTCTCCTCAGCCTTTTTATGGATTATACCAAATCGGGCCGATAAAAGCAAATATCAAGTTGCGCGCCGCATATTTGAACATTTTTCCCAAAAACACATATTTTGCTATTGAGCAGCGTGGTGTTATATGGTAAAATAGAATGAAGGATCATGGGGTGAAGGTTCGCCCTCGGGTCCCGCGGCACGCAAAAACGCACTTGGCGCCGGCAAGGCGCAGGGAGGAAGACAGATATGAGCGGCAATATGAACACCATCAAATTCAAAATGCCGAAGGACAAGCAGACCGCCCACGAGGTGCTCATGCAGGCGTATTCGTCCATGAAGGAAAAGGGCTACGATCCCGTCAACCAGATCGTAGGCTATCTCCTCTCGGGCGATCCGACCTACATTACGAGCTATAACAACGCCCGTTACCTCATCTCGACGCTCGAGCGCGACGAGCTTATAGAAGAGCTCGTGAAGAGCTATATCGAGGTTAACGGCGGGGAGGATGCGTGAAATATAGAGAATTGGGCGGCACAGGCAAGCTCGTGTCGAGGCTTTGCTTCGGCACGCTTACCATGGGGCCGTTTCAGCGCGGTCTGACCGCGAAGGAAGGTGCGGCTCTTCTGGAGCGCGCCTTTTCGCTTGGAGTGAATTTTCTCGACACCGCCGAGATCTACGAGACGTATCCCCACGTCCGCGAAGCTTTGAGGATAAAGCCGGACGCGATAGTCTGCACCAAAAGCTACTCCTACGACGCGGCGACCGCCGAAGCCTCCTTCCGGAAGGCCGTGGAGGGCATCGGACGCGAGTACGTGGACGTTTTCCTTCTCCACGAGCAGGAAAGCGGGCTGACCATTAAGGGACACGGCGAGGCGATAGAATACTTCCTCAAGCGCAAGGAGCAGGGTCTTATAGGCGCCGTGGGGCTCTCGACGCATTACGTCGGCTGCATGAAGGCTGCGCTCAGGCATCCGGAGCTCGACGTGCTGTTCCCGCTCATCAACAAAAAGGGCGTCGGCATCGCGGACGGGACTCCCGACGAGATGCTCGAGGTGATAAACGAAGCCCGCGCGCTCGGGAAGGGCATAATCGCCATGAAGCCCCTCGGCGGAGGGCATCTTATCGCGGAGCGCGAGGAGGCTCTTGATTACATACTCGGGCTCGATTCGGTCGACACCGTCGCAATGGGCATGCAGTCGTTCGACGAGGTCGATTTCAACTGCGCCGTGTTCTCCGGCGAGGAACCCGATCCCGAAATAAAAGCGAGGCTCTCGAAGGTCAGGCGAAGGATGCTCATACAGGATTGGTGCCGGGGCTGCGGCGCCTGCGTCAAAGCCTGCCGCAATCACGCTATAAGCATGGTGGATAGCATAGCCCGTATAGATTACGAAAAATGCGCTACCTGCGGTTACTGCGCGCGCGCATGCCCCGAATTCAATATCAAGGTCATATAAGGAGATCGTATGTTAAGATATTTCGGAGTCGACGTAGGCGACAGGCGCATAGGCCTTGCCGTTACCGACGCTCTCGGGTTTACCGCCCAGGGACTCGAGACCTATACCCGCACGGGCGACGAAGCCCGCGACGCCGCCTATATCCGCGACGCGGCGAAGAAATGGGCTCCCTGCCGCATCGTGTTCGGCCTGCCGCGGAATATGGACGGCTCATACGGTCCTGCCTGTGAAAAGGTAAAGGCCTTTGCGGAGCTCGTGCTGGACGGCTGGGACGGCGAGCATGATTTCTATGACGAAAGGCTCTCCACGATGGCGGCGGAGCGGTATCTCTACGAGGCGGAGCTCAAATGGCAGAAGCGCCGCAAGGTAGTGGACAAGATAGCCGCGCAGGTCATACTCGAGGGCTACATGACCCTTCATCCCGTAAATAACCGATAAACGACCGAAAGGAAAAAGATATGGAAAACTTTGACGAAACCACCGAGATCACTCTCATCGACGAAGCCGGCAACGAGATCAGCTTCATGCACATACTCACGTTCATGTATGAAGACGAGCGCTATATGGCGCTTACTCCCTCCGACACGAGCGAGGACGACGAGGAGGCCGATATCGTTTTCATGCACATCGTGAAGGCGAACGGCGAGGACGGCCTTGAACCCGTTGAGAACGAAGTCCTTCTCGACGAGCTCTTCGAGGTGTTCTGCGAGCTTCTCGATTCCGACGACGAGGATGACTCCGATGAGTGACGCGGCGCTTTCACCGTTCTTCAAAAGCATTATCGAGCAGGAAACGAGCCCGATAATCATCTGCAATACCGAGCACGAGATAATCTACATGAACCCCGCCGCGGCGCTCGCCGAGGCGGCTCACGGAGGCTATGCCCTCCTGGGAGAGAGCATTCTCGACTGCCACGGCCCCGAAAGCGCAGGCAGGATAATCGAGGTCTACAGCTGGTTCATGGAGGACCGCGCGAACAACATCGTCCATACCTTCTACAACGAGAAGAAGAACAAGGACGTGTATATGGTCGCGCTACGCGGCGCGGACGGCGGGCTCATAGGTTACTACGAAAAGCACCTTTTCAGAGACAGAGACACGACGGGTTTCTACGATATGTAGTTCTGTATGAGCGGGAATAAGGCAAAGGGCAGTCATAATACCGCGCTGTCTGTAACCTTCTGCGCTCTTATGGCGGCGCTCGGCGCTGCGATAATGATCGCGGGCGGCTTTTTCGGCGTGCTGACTTACGCCGCTCCGCTTCTGGCTTCGGTCTGTCTCATACCCGTTATCCGCGAGTTCGGAAAGGGCAGCGCATGGCTCGCCTATATCGCGACCGCAGTGCTCGCCGCACTCATATGCCCCGACAAGGAGGAAGCGTTCTTCTATATCTTCGTCGGGTATTATCCGATAATCAGGCCTTTGTTTCAAAGGATCGGGCCGAAGCTCCTTCGCCTTCTCGCAAAGCTCGGCCTTTTCGCGGTTTTGATATGCGCGATGTACGCCCTGCTTTGCTTCGTTCTGAAATCGGAGCAGGTGCTTGCCGATCTCGGCGAGCTCGGCAAATGGCTGTTCGCCGCGTTCCTCGCGGGCCTTGCGTTGATCCTGCTCGTTTACGACGCCGTGATCGGCTTCGCCTCGGCGCTCTATGAAAAGAAGCTCAGGCCAAAGCTCCGTTTCCTTGAATGATATGAGAAAATACTTCGGCGACAAAGCATTTTACAAAAGGCTCTTCTCGGTGATGATCCCGATACTGATCCAGAACGTCATCACCAATTTCGTGAGCCTTCTCGACAATATCATGGTCGGCAGGCTCGAGACCGAGGCGATGAGCGGAGTTGCGATAGTCAACCAGCTCATGTTCGTTTTCGCGCTCTGCATATTCGGCGGCATTTCCGGCGCAGGCATATTCACCACGCAGTTCTACGGCTCGCACGACAACGAGGGCATAAGGCACACCATACGCTTCAAGTTCTATATCGTGATGGGCGCCTCCGCCCTGTTCGCCGCGCTGTTCCTTATAAAGGGCGACACGCTCATCAGCCTCTTCCTGCATCAGGGCGAGGAGGATCTCGATCTCGCCGCGACGCTCGCCTACGGCAGGAGCTATATGTTCGTAATGCTCCTACAGATGATCCCGTTCGGCATATCGCAGGTCTATTCCGGCACTCTGCGCGAAACGGGTGAGACCGTCGTCCCGATGATATCCGGCATCGCCGCGATATTCGTCAACCTCTTCCTCAACTGGGTGCTCATCTTCGGCATGTTCGGCATACCCGCTCTCGGCGTGGTCGGAGCAGCTGTCGCCACCGTCGCCGCAAGGTTCGTCGAGCTCGGCATCGTCGCCGTATGGGCGCACACGCACAGGGAACGCTGCCCGTACCTGAAGGGGCTCTTCAGCTCGTTCCGCGTCCCGAAGGCGCTCCTGAAGAGCATAACCATAAAGGGTCTGCCCCTTCTCGTGAACGAGGTGCTCTGGTCGAGCGGCATGACCATGCTCAATCAGTGCTACTCCACACGGGGGCTCGAGGTCGTCTCGGCGGTCAGCATCTCCTCCACGGTCTCCAATCTGTTCTTCTGTTCCTTCTTCGCAATGGGCTCGACGGTCTCGATAATGGTCGGTCAGCTCCTCGGAGCGAAGGAATACGAGCGCGCCGTAGACGAGGACAGGAAGCTCATCGTATTCTCCGTGCTGCTCTGCACCGCAACCGGGGCGGTCATGGCGGCCGTCGCGCCGCTGATCCCGCAGGTCTATAATACGACCGACGCGGTGAAGGAGCTCGCCTGCGATCTTCTGCTCGTCTCCGCATGCATGATGCCGATAGACGCTTTCACGAACGCGAGCTATTTCACTCTGCGCTCCGGCGGCAAGACCTTCGTCACCTTCCTGTTCGACTCCGTATTCGTATGGGCGGTATGCGTCCCGACTGCATTCGTGCTCTCCCGCTTCACCGGGATACCCATACTGCCGCTTTTCGCGATAGTCCGCGGGCTCGACCTCATAAAGTGCGTCATAGGCTTTATACTCATCAAGAAGCGCGCATGGGTGAACAACCTTACCGGCGCGCTCTCGGAGCCGGCGGCGGAAAAGAGCTGAACCAGAGCATAGGAAAAGCCGACGGGGCGCGTCCCCCATCGGCTTTTTTTCATACGGTCACTTTATCTTCGCGTTCACGCAGCGTTCCTTTATGTATTCCGCTACGAAGTCGAAATCCGCGTCCTCGGCATAGACCTGGTTCTTGTCGAAGAGCTGGTTGACGTGTATCGTGTTCCTCTTCCTTCGGATCTTCACTGTGCGGACGCTCTTGAATTCCGAGGTGCTCTCGCTCCTGACCGCGCTGTTCATTCCGAGAGCGGCTATGGCGGGCTTGCCCGCGGCGAGCCCCGCGAGCATGGTGATCCAGCCTATCACCTCCGCCCTTTTCACTTGTTTTTTGCATTGGATATGCCTGACGCTCCCGTCGTCCATCTCGAAGAGCACGACGTATTTGAAGCCGAATATCAGCGCGACGACGAAGTAGGAGACCACGCTGAGAACGAGGAATATCCCCGCCATTATCAGAAGGAGCTTGAGCGAGAACAGAAGTCCCGCGAGCTTGTCGACGCTTCCGAACAGATTTAACGCCGCAGTGAACAGGAAAACCGCTCCTACGGAAATGCCAAGCACCTTCCAGACCGTGAAGAGCACGGTGGGATTCTTCATCATGTTGAACTCGTAATACCAGCGGTATTTGCCGTCGGGACAGAGCGTGATATTCTCGGTCACCTTCTCGCCTCTCAGCTCCTCCTCCCCTTCCGGCTCCTTATTCTTCTTCCCGTTCAGCTCCGCTCCGCAGCTATCGCAGAACAGCTCTCCTTCTTCTATCGGATCTCCGCAGTTTTTGCAGTATTTTTTCATCTGTCAAGCCTCCCCTCCGCAGCTCAATGATATACCGTTACTATGATACCATATCAAAACGCGGTTTTCAACTGCGGCGTTGATCAACGATCGGCAAAATGCGCCCTTTTCCCTTGACAGACCACGCTCTTGCGTTTAGAATAGAAAAGTTAAGACGATACTGCTCCCGTTCGGACAGTATTCTTTGCAAGAGGTCACATGGATATCGGTTTGGTCCTTTCGGGCGGTCTTGCCAAGGGCGCGTACCAGATAGGCGCGCTGAAGGCGCTCGGCGAATTCGTCCCGTCCGAAGAGATAAAGGTCATCAGCTTCGCATCGATAGGCGCACTCAACGGGTACGCCTATTCCGTCGGACGTCTTGACGAGGCCGAGAGGATGTGGCGCGAGGCCTGCTCGGATAAAAGCCAGCGCAATATCCTTAAGTTCATGCGTTCTCCCCGCCTTGCGGAATACACGGACGCGCTCGGGAAGTATGCCTGCACCGGCAGAAGTCACGTTTACTGCGCGCTGTACGATTTCGACCGCTCCTCCGTCACGTATAAGAACATCTCCCGCGTCGACGGAGCCGATATCCCCGATTATCTCCGCGCCTGCGTCGCCCTGCCGCCGATAATGCGTACTGTGAAGATCGGCGGGACGAACTATCTCGACGGCGGAGTCATCGACAATATCCCGGTATTCCCTCTTATCGATCACGAGCTGGACTACACGATCTGCGTCTACTTCGACGAAAGCGCCATCGAATTCGAAAGGGCCAATTTCGACGACAGGATAATCAAGGTCTCCTTCCCGGACAAGTCCGGCTTCGGCGAGTCCTTCTATCTGAGAGAGGCGGCGCTTAACGAGATGATCGAGAAGGGCTACGATACCGCGAAGGGCATATTCTCAAGGGTGTTCTCCGAGGGCTACACGAACGTCCCTTCCGTGCTCGGAGCGATCGGAGAGATGAACGAGTCCGCTGGCAAGCCGAAGCTGCGCCTGACGGTCGACGTGCTCGCCTCCAACCTCAACAGGGTCGCCCAGAAGTTCGCTTCTCGAAGGATCCTTCAATAAAGCCGAAAAAAACGCCGCGTCTGTCCCTTCGGCAGACGGGCGTTTTTTTTACGCATTTACGATCAATCCTTGAGCTTGCTGAATACGAGATCGACGACCTTGTCGTCGTGCACAAGATGCAGCGGGATCACGATCTCGCTTGCTCCGCCCGTTCCGAACACGAAGCTCTTATCTCCTACCGTCACCGCGAACTCGTTCGCCATGTCCCAGCGGCAGTCGTAAGTATGCGGGGGCGTGTTCGCCTTGAAGGAATAGCTTCCCTCGTTCCTGCCCTCGGGAAGACCCGTGAGCTCCGCAAGCTCTTTGTCGATCTCGATAACAACGCTCCTGCCGTCGCCGTTAAACGTCATCGAGCCGTGATCCGAAACGAACACGCCGTTATGCGCGGGAGGCTCGGTCGAGTCGGGCTCGTTCGGCGGGCCGTCGTATATGCACGAGGAGCACGCCGCTGCCGAAAGAACGAACAGTACCGCGGCGGTAAACGCCAGTATCTTCAGTGCGGTCTTCATATTTATCACCTCTCCGAGTTATTTGCCGTCATTGTATCATTTTAATATACTTTTTGCAATCCCTTTTGAGGCGTTTTGTTGTTGACAATACCGTCCCGCGTTTATATAATAAGGTGTTATAATAGGTGCGTATGCGCCGGAAAACAGGAGGAAATGATCATGGGGAGTTGCATGAGATCCTGAATCTGGTCGAGAGCCGTTCCTTCGGCGAGCTCCGGAAGGTCCTCGAGGATATGAACCCCGCGGATATCGCCGAGCAGATGGCGGAAATAGAGGATGATAAGTCCCTCGTCATCGTGTTCAGACTGCTTACCAAGGAGCAGGCGTCGGAGGTGTTCGCCTACTTCGAGCCCGAAGAGCAGCAGCGGATAGTCGGCTCCATAAGCGACAAGGAGCTTGCGAACATCGTAAACGAGATGTTCGTGGACGACGCCGTCGACTTCACCGAGGAGATGCCCGCGAATATAGTCAAGCGTGTGCTGAGCGTTTCCGATCCCGAAACGCGCAAGGCCATCAATCAGCTCTTGAAATATCCCGACAATTCTGCGGGAAGCCTTATGACGACGGAGCTTCTGAGGCTCAAGAGCGAATGGAACGTAGCCGCCGCAATAAACTACGTGCGGCACAGCTGCTCGGAGCTCGCGTCCATAACCTACGCCTTTGTTACCGATGAAAGCCGTCATCTGACCGGCGTGGTATCGATGAAGGACGTGCTCGCCTCGAAGGACGAGGAGATCATATCCGAGCTCATGGATACCGACGTGATATACGCCACGACGCTCGAGGATCAGGCCGACGTCGCGGAGAGGTTCAAAAAATACGACATAGTCTCCATGCCCGTCGTTGACGGAGAGATGAGGCTCGTCGGACTTATCACGATCGACGACGTGGTCGACGTCATCGAAGAAGAGACGACCGAGGACATCTATAAGATGGCGGCTATGGCGCCTATCGAGGACAGCTATATGTCCACGAGCGTATTCCAGCTTGCGAAGAAGCGCGTAGTATGGCTCCTCGTGCTCATGGTATCGGCGACCTTCACCGGGCTCATAATAACCAAGTTCGAGAACATGCTCACCGCGGTCGCGATACTGACCTCGTTCATACCGATGCTCATGGACACCTGCGGCAACGCCGGCTCCCAGGCCTCCGTATCGGTCATCCGCGCTCTCGTGCTCGGCGAGGTCAAGTTCTCCAGCATTTTCAAGGTCATCTGGAAGGAGTTCAGGGTATCCATACTCGTCGGCATCGCAGTCGCGGCTGTAAACTTCCTGAGGATAATCATCTGCTTCTATATCGGCCTTTACGAGGCTCCCGGTCAGAACATCTATCTGATCGCCGGAACCGTATCGCTCACACTCGTGCTCGCCGTGATATGCGCCAAGTTCGTCGGCTGCACTCTGCCCCTCCTGGCGGATAAGTGCAAGCTCGACCCCGCGCTTATGGCAAGCCCCATGATCACCACCATAGTCGACGCGGTATCCCTGCTCGTTTACTTCGGGATAGCGTCGCTGGTCCTACTAAGATAATAACGTAATCGAAAGGTTTTGAATTAATGAGTTTTATCGACAAGCTCCTCGGCAGGACGAGCGAGCAGCAAGTAAAAAAACTTCGGCCCACCGTTTTGAAGATAAACGCCCTCGAGCCCGAGATGCATAAGCTGACGGACGCCGAGATGCGTGCGAAGACCGAAGAGTTCCGCGAGAGGCTCAGCCACGGCGAGACCCTCGACGACCTTCTTCCCGAGGCGTTCGCGCTCGTGCGCGAGGCTGCGGTCAGGACGGTCGGCATGCGGCATTTCGACGTTCAGCTCATAGGCGGCATAGTGCTCCATCAGGGACGCATAGCCGAGATGAAGACCGGCGAAGGCAAGACCCTCGTCGCGACCCTCCCCGCCTACCTCAACGCGCTCCCCGGAGAGGGCGTGCACGTGGTCACGGTCAACGATTACCTCGCGAGCCGCGACGCGAGCTGGATGGGCAAGATCTACACCTTCCTCGGACTATCCGTCGGCTGTATCGTCCACGAGCTCGACGCGGCGGAGCGTCAGGCGGCCTATAACTGCGACATCACCTACGGCACGAACACCGAGTTCGGCTTCGACTACCTGCGCGACAACATGGCCGTATACAAGGAGAGCATGGTCCAGAGGAAGCTGAACTATGCGATAGTCGACGAGGTCGACTCCATACTCATCGACGAAGCGAGGACCCCTCTCATCATCTCCGGCAGGGGCGACAAGTCCACCGATATGTACGTCCGCGCCGACCGCTTCGTCAGAAGGCTCACGAGAGGCGCCGACGTTGAAAAGAAGTCCAAGGCCGAGCTCATCAGAGGCGAGATCCAGGAGGAGAGCGGCGACTACATGTGCGACATCAAAGCCCGCACCGTCGCGCTCACCGACAGCGGTATGCGCAAGGCCGAGGAGTATTTCAATATCGAGGATATCTCCGCGACCGAGAACTCCGAGCTCAACCATTACATAATCCAGGCTTTGAAGGCCAACGCCCTCTTCACGCTCGACAAGGACTATATCGTGCAGGACGGCGAGGTGCTCATAGTCGACGAGTTCACCGGCCGCATCATGCACGGCCGCCGCTACTCGGACGGTCTGCATCAGGCGCTCGAAGCCAAGGAGGGCGTGAAGGTGCAGAACGAGAACCGCACCGTTGCGACCATAACCTATCAGAACTACTTCAGGATGTTTAAAAAGCTCTCCGGCATGACGGGAACCGCCAAGACCGAGGAGGACGAATTCCAGGGCATTTACGGCCTCGACGTTGTCGAGATACCGACCAACAGGCCCCTCAAGCGCGAAGATCTCAACGATGAGATCTTCGTCAACGAGGACGCCAAATTCCGCGCCGTCGTCGACAAGATAATCGAGATAAACGGCACCGGTCAGCCCCTGCTCGTAGGCACGATCTCCGTTGAGAAGAGCGAAATGCTCTCCGAAATGCTCAGGAAACGCGGCGTGAAGCACGAAGTCCTGAACGCCAAGCAGCACGCGCGCGAGGCGGAGATAGTCGCTCAGGCGGGTAAATACGGCAACGTGACCATAGCGACCAATATGGCCGGACGAGGCACGGATATACTTCTCGGCGGCAACCCCGACTATCTTGCGAGGCGTTCCATGAGGAACGAAGGCTACGAGCCCGAGATGATCGAGAACGCGACGAGCCACGTCGACACCGACGACGAGGAGATACTAAACGCGCGCCGCGTCTATAAAGAGCTCTACGAGAGATTCAAGCAGGGCACCGACGAGGAGCACGAGAAGGTCGTAAAGGCCGGCGGTCTTTACATAATCGGCACGGAGCGCCACGAATCCAGGCGTATCGACAACCAGCTGCGAGGCCGCGCAGGCCGTCAGGGAGATCCGGGCAAGACCTGCTTCTACGTCTCTATGGAGGACGATCTGATGAAGCGCTTCGGCGCGGACCGCATGAACGGCCTTATGGACCGACTCTCCGGCGGCGAGGATATCAACTTCAATTTCAAGATATTCTCCAAGAACATAGAGACCGCGCAGAAGCGCGTTGAATCGCACAACTTCGATATAAGAAAAAACGTCCTCCAGTACGACGACGTTATGAACCGCATGCGCGAGATCATCTACGGTCAGCGCCGCCAGGTGCTCATGGGCGAGGACGTTCACGCCTCGGTCGAGCACATGATAGGCGAAGCCATCGACAGCCGCGTGGATCTTTACTGCCCCGCGCACGTCAAGCCCGACACCTGGGATCTCGGCGGACTCATTCATTCCCTGCGCGATCTTCTGAGCATAGACATCCCCGCGTCCGCTTTCCAGTCCAAGGACACCGCCGCGCTCAAGGAGATCGTCCATAATGCCGCCGAAGCCGCCTATGCCGCAAAGGAGGCGGAATTCGCCGAGCATGAGGTCGACATGCGCGAGGTCGAGCGCATAATGCTGCTCCGCTCCGTCGACGAGCATTGGATGGATCATATCGACGCCATGGATCAGCTGCGTCAGGGCATAGGTCTCCGCGCCATGGGCGCAAAGGATCCCGTTGTCGAGTACCGCAACGAGGGCTTCGATATGTTCGACGAGATGGTCGCCCAGATCAGGGACGACACCGCCAAGCGTATCTATCACACCGTTCTCAGGACGAACGCGCAGCCCATACGCCGCGAGCAGGTCGCGAAGCCCATTGAGCCCGCGGGCGACACGAAGCCGAAGCCCAAGCGCGTTTCCGGCAAGGTCGGCCCGAACGACCCCTGCCCGTGCGGGAGCGGTAAGAAATATAAAAAATGTTGTGGTATGAAGGATAATTGACGTTAATTCCTTCCGCACGAGTTTTCCGCCGAGGAAATCTCGTTCAGCAAGCCGAGCGGAGCGAGGCTTGCGGCGCACCGTGGAGAAAAAGAAAATCTGTAATCCTATAAGGAGAAAAACATGTTAGATATCAAACGAATCCGCAAAGATCCCGAGGCGCTCGTCGAGGCCATGCGCAAGCGCCGCAACAAGGGCGCAGACGTGACCGAGCTTTTGAAGCTTGACGAGAAGCGCCGCGGTCTCCTCCAGGAGGTCGAGGCTTTGAAGGCCGAGCGCAACACGGTCTCCGCCGAGATCCCGAAGCTCAAAAAGGAAGGCGTCGACGTGACCCTGAAGCTCGCCGAGATGAAGAAGGTCGCCGACCGCATAAAGGAGCTCGACTCCGAGGTATCCGATATCGACGCGAAGCTCGAGGACATGCTCTACGCCGTGCCGAACATCCCGCACGAATCCGTTCCCGAGGGCGCTGACGACAAGGAGAACGTCGAGATAAGGCGCTTCGGCGTACCGACCGAATTCGGCTTCGAGCCCAAGGCGCATTGGGACATCGGCGAGGATCTCAGGATACTCGATTTCGCCTCCGCGGGCAAGATCACCGGCGCGAGGTTCACCGTTTACCGCGGCCTCGGCGCAAGGCTCGAGCGCGCGATAATAAGCTACTTCCTCGACACCCATACCGAAAACGGGTACTTCGAGATATTCCCGCCCTACATGGTCAACCGCGCGTCCATGACCGGCACCGGCCAGCTCCCCAAGTTCGAGGAGGACGCGTTCAAGGTCGCCGGCACCGACTACTTCCTCATCCCGACCGCCGAGGTCCCCGTGACGAATCTGCACAGGGGGGATATTCTCGACGGTGACGAGCTGCCCATCAAGTACTGCGCCTACTCCGCCTGCTTCCGTTCCGAGGCCGGCTCCGCCGGGCGCGACACGAGGGGGCTCATCCGCCAGCATCAGTTCAACAAGGTCGAGCTCGTGAAGTTCGTTAAACCCGAGACCAGCTACGACGAGCTTGAAAAGCTCACCAACGACGCGGAAAAGGTGCTTCAGGGCCTCGGCCTTCCCTACCGCGTGGTGTGCCTCTCCACGGGCGATCTGGGCTTCTCCTCCGCCAAGACCTATGATATCGAGGTCTGGATGCCGAGCTACGGCCGCTACGTCGAGATAAGCTCCTGCTCCAACTTCGAGGACTTCCAGGCCCGCCGCGCGCAGATCCGCTTCCGCCGCGACAAGAAGTCCAAGCCCGAGCTCGTTCACACCCTCAACGGCTCCGGCGTGGCGATCGGCCGCACCGTCGCCGCCATACTCGAGAACTACCAGAACGAGGACGGCTCCGTCACGGTCCCCGAAGTCCTGCGTCCCTATATGCGCTGCGACGTGATAAAGTGACATTATTATAAGGCTTCCCCGATCTCCTTTTTCAAAGGGTAAATCATATAAGTGCATACCCGACGATCCGCATAAATCTGCATTTTCGCGCGAGCGTTACAGAACGGCAGCAAGGAAAGGATCTCACCAAAGGTGAGATCCTTATTATTATAGACCACTCATCAGTCAGCTATAGCTGACAGCTTCCCCACCCGGGGGAAGCCTATTTATTGATCCTCTATCATTTTCCCTTCGTCCTGCGCGGGCAGGGATTCCACGTCCCTGAGCTTCCGCAGTATCGCTCTCGTCCTTGTGCCGATGAGCTTTTCGAGGTCGTCGTTCGCGCTGTTCAGACGCTTCTGCGCGGAGAGGAGCACGGTCTCGAAGTTCTCGAACTCGGCCTTGACCGCGCCGAGCACCTGCCACGCCTCGCCGGAGCGCTTCTGCATAGCGGCTATCGAGAAGCCCATGCGCAGGGAATTGAGAAGCGCCGCCATGGTGGACGGGCCCGCGATATTGACTCTCGTCTCGCGCTGGAGCTTTTCTATCATGCCGAGCCGCACCGCCTCGGCGTATATGCCTTCGGTCGGGAGGAACATTATCGCAAACTCGGTCGTACGGGGCGGGTCGATGTATTTATCCCTGATATCCCTTGCGAACTTCAGTATCACGTCGCAAAGACGCCTCTGTGCGGACTGCACGAGCGCGGGATCCGCCGCCTCGTATGCGTCCATGAGCTGGACGTAAGCGTCCGAGGGAAATTTCGAGTCTATCGGCAGATATATGGGCGCCTCCCCGTCGCCGGGAAGCCGCACGGCGTACTCGACGCGCTCCTGGCTCTTTCTTTTCGCGTCGAAGTTTTTGACGTACTGATCCGGAGTCAGTATCTCCTCGAGTATGGCTCCGAGCTGTACCTCGCCGAGAGTGCCCCTCGTCTTTACGTTCGTGAGCACCTTCTTGAGATCGCCGACTCCGACCGCAAGGCTCTTCATCTCGCCGAGGCCCATATAGACCTCGGTGAGCCTCTCGTTGACGAGCCGGAAGCTCTCGGTGATGCGCTTGTTGAGCGTCTCCTGCAGCTTTTCGTCGACCACGCCCCGCACCTCGTCAAGGCTCTTCTTCATGGTGTCGCGCACGTCGTCGAGATGCTTGTCGTTCTCGGACTCCATGGCGCTCAGCCTGCGCTCCATGGTCTCCCTTATCTCGTTGAGCGAAGCGGAGTTCGAGGCCTCAAAGGTC
>JAEEGL016800358.1_pt1 | contig 30064 bp, 24 predicted proteins | sample 9134231 | NCBI WGS metagenome assembly JAEEGL01 (sample SAMN16246548, study PRJNA631951) | gut metagenome | biome: gut microbiome; feature: rumen; material: fiber-attached | host: Bos | place: Iran: Karaj | collected 2018-10 | reverse complement strand
TCGATCAGCGCCTTCAGTCCCTTGGAACACAGATGTTCCTTCTGGGCACCGTAGGCATCTTCCAGATCGAATTCATCGATACCCAGCTGGTTCGGCATGATGACGTACTCCTCATCCCGGACGCGCTTGGCCATCCAGTTGTGTCCGCCGATCGTCTCCAGCCACCAGGCTTCGTTTTCGTCGTTGAAGGCGATGCCGTTGGGCTCATAGGTCCCGTACTGTTCCAGGAGACTTCCCAGACGCAGGACGCCTTCCCTGGCGGTCTTCACATACGGCAGGACGATCGCGACGAAGTCCTCTTCGCCGATCCCTCCCGGCACTTCCCTGTTTCTGCCTTTCCTGGGCTGATAGACCACATATGGATCCGCTCCCATGACGCGCGGATTGGTGGTGATCGTCTCCGTGGCGGACATGCCTACGTTGGCTTCGTTGATGCCGTTGGCGTACCAGACGCCGTCCTTGAGATCCGCATTCGGATTGGCGGTATAGCGCATCGGCTTGTCCGGTAGTTCGATTCTCAGATGCGAGATCTTCGTCTTGTAGATCCGGGGCTGTTTCTCCGGTTCTACGACGATCATCCTCTTCGGTACGAACATCGCATCTTCGTTCCGGGCTATCATCGTCGATCCATCATAGCTCGCTTTTTTTCCTACTAATATCGTTGTACAGGCCATATCTGTCTCTCCTTTTCTTTTCGTATCTATTATATCCCATGCGGCGTTTCCTGACGGATCCTGTCGTTCTGTCTTGAATATCCCGCTGCTTTCAAACAAAAAACTGCCGGGTCCCTTCCGCAGCAGTTTTTTTCATTCCTTATCTGATCTCTATGTTTCCGCCGTTGTTGGCAGAGATCCAGGCGATATAGGTCTTGCCGTGATTCAGCTTGATGATCTGGCCCGTTGTATCCCTGAAGACCAGTTTTCCGTTTTCGACGTTCCACGTGATGTCTATGACGCTGCCCTGGGTGGCATACTTGCCTTCTCCTCCGTCCAGGGCGTAGTTGCAGTAAGAGAAGCTCGCTCTTGGCTTGGTGATGTATTCCGTTTCATCGTACATGACGATGATGTTCTTTCTCGTCAAATCGTTCTTGAAGTCGTCGGTATGATACAGACCGTCTTCCTGCGAATACGTCCAGTGCTTGGTCCAGCTGCGGGAAGACACGTCGATGATGATCTCGTTGCAGTCGGTGTCGCTTACTCTGGTCTCATCGTCATAGAAAGTAAAGGTAGTGGACCTGTCTTTATTCACAGCCGTTCTGTATCCGTAATCCTTGATGACCTGCGGCAGGTTCTTGCCCATGATGACACCGGTATGTTCCAGACCGACATCTCTTTCGGTGGTACGTTTAAAGAACTCGACACTGCCTTTGTAATCCAGCTGGTTGATGTTGTCGACGCTGTCATCGGCGATCACGTCATCGGCTCCGACGTAGGACGCCAGTGATTCGCTCTGTCCCCAGTGAATGTAGAAGGCATCGAACAGTTCCGAAAACCTCACATAAGGAGGACGGGCACTTCTGACCGGGCCGACCTGTTCCGGAAGGGCTGCATAGTCCGCATAGATCCACAGGGTCCTGGTAATGCCGCTTTCCACTTCCGCTTCCATGATGATGTCCGGCGAATAGTTCTTATCGTCCATTCCCCATTGCGGACGGGCGCTTTCGCTGTTTTCCACCATGATCGCTACCGGTCTCTTGCCCAAAGCGGAATCGGCGATCACCATTCCCGTGAGAGGATTGTCGCCGTAGCCTTTCTTTTCTCTTTCTTCTTCCGCCTGACGGGCCGCTTCCTGTTCGGCAGTCAGTTTTTCGGCTTCCTGCTGAGCCAGTATTGCCGCTTCGTCTTCGGCCTGTTTCTTGACGTATTCGTTCTTTACATACTCGTAACCACCCACGGATAACGCGACTGACAGCGCCAGTATTACCGCAAGGATCGTTTTCTTTTTTGTTCCGTTCATATTCGTTCTGCCTTTTTTACTAATATCAGTATACATTTTATGGAGCCAAACTTTCCAAAAACATCCGTTTATCGTCTACTTTGCGCTGTATTCGGACCCGGTTTTTGATTATAATGTAGTTTGTGACAAAGGCGAAAAAGAAAAAGAAGACAGCCGTGATCCTGACAGTCAGCGTATTGCTGTTCTGTCTGCTGCTTGCGGCGATCCACTACGGAAATCTTTATGTCCGTTCAAGGAATATCGATATAAACGATTACGTTACGGTCGCTTATACGACCGAATACGAGGAAACGGCTTATCCGAGCGTGGTGGTCCGTTTTGATCAGATAGACGGATTCAACCTGAAAAGAAAGCTGGATAGACTCTACAGTTCTCATCTGGGAGAAGCTTATGACCAAATGAAGGAAACGGGATTCGTCCCGGTCCTGTCCGACGTGTTTACGGCCTGCACCAGAGAGAACCAGCCGGTCAGAAACGGCGATGACATCATCATCGACATCGTACCCAAAGAAGATTTCAGTGCCTGCGATCCTCAGGAACTGCTGAAAGAACTGGACATAGACATCCCGGTGGTCATCCATCATACGGCGGAAGGCCTGAAAGCTCTCCGGGAGCTTGACTTTACGGACGGCAAAGATCTCAACGCTTCATTGGAATTCTACGGACCGGACGGAGACGGCAGCTGTCACTTCGTTGACATGAGCTTCGGAGATTACCTTGTCAACGGCGAGGACGGAGACGTGTTCGCAGTCACAGACGATTCCTACGAATCATCCTCCGGATACAGGACCATTCTGTCCGTCAGCAAGGACGGTCAGAAGATCGGAAAGATGGAGCTCGGTCTGATCGCGGATGAAGCGGTCGGCGCAGACGGGGAAGGAAATCTGCACAACGGAGACAAGGTCCATGTCGATCTGATCCCTGATGAGGGTCTGACAAGAACGCTTCTGGAAGAAGGATACGTCATTGCGAAAAATGGGAAACAGATCGAAGTAACGGGACTGGGAAGCTCACTGGATACCGAGATCGAATTTGAAAGCGGCGATCTTCAACAGCTGATCAGTGATTACGAAGAATATCTGGGATACCGTTCGGAATTCCATTCAAACATCGCCGTCTATTACGCCAGGCTGAAGCCGGAAGCAGTGACGGATCCGGATCTGAAATCGGATCAGCTGATCCTGTTTCTCTCGGATCAGGGATCGGTCGCGACCAGCGTCGCGCACATCTGGCTATACAACATCTACAGAGACGCAAACGGACAGATCAAAGGCGAATACGGCAATCCGGTCAGCACCAATCTCGACTACGCCTATTCGAGAAGAAGTGCCGTGCTTGACATGCTATCAAAGGTGGTTGAACTGACCAGGATAGGATGACCTCCTGTTTCAGAAAACCGGAATATCCCTGCCCTATGATTCAACACCAGAACATTCAGATACTTGTCTGAATGTTTTTTTGTTTTGTCTGGATGACTGAAAACAGGATGCATTTATATGTGAATTAAATAACAAATGTAATATACTATAAATATAACCATAGGAGGAAAGCAAATAATGGCTAATCGTTTTATCTTGAATGAGACTTCATACCACGGTGCGGGAGCGGTCAAAGAGATCGTCAACGAGATCCGCAACCGCGGTTTCAAGAAGATCTTTGTCGCATCCGATCCGGATCTGGTGAAATTCGGCGTCACTGCCAAAGTCACGGATCTTCTGGACGCTGCAGGGATCGAATATGTCCTGTATTCCAACATTCAGCCGAATCCGACCATCGAAAACGTCCAGTCCGGTGTCAAGGCGTTTGCGGAAGCCGGTGCTGACTGCATCGTTGCGATCGGCGGCGGTTCATCCATGGATACCGCCAAGGCCATCGGCATCATCAACACCAACCCGGAATTCGCCGATGTGAGATCCTTGGAAGGCGTCGCTCCTACCAAGAATCCTTGCACGCCGATCCTGGCTGTTCCTACGACGGCCGGAACCGCAGCGGAAGTCACGATCAACTACGTCATCACCGACCCGGAAAACAAGCGTAAATTCGTATGTGTCGACGTCCATGACATCCCTGTCGTCGCCTTCGTCGATCCGGAAATGATGGCTTCCATGCCTGCAGGTCTGACCGCTGCGACCGGCATGGATGCACTGACGCATGCGATCGAAGGTTTTATCACCGGAGGCGCATGGGAACTCTCCGACATGTTCCACCTGAAAGCGATCCAGATGATCGCCAAGAACCTCAGAGGCGCCGTTAAGAACGAACCGGAAGGAAGAGAAGCAATGGCTCTGGCACAGTACATCGCCGGCATGGGCTTCTCCAACGTCGGTCTTGGTGTCGACCACTCCATGGCACACACCCTCTCCGCCTACTACAACATGCCTCACGGAAAGGCTTGCGCAACTCTGCTGCCGACTGTCATGGCCTACAATGCGCCTGTGACCGGCGAGAAGTACAGAGACATCGCCGCTGCCTTCGGTGTGGAAGGTGCCTACACCCTGCCTCTGGAAGAAGCCAGAGCCGCAGCTGTTGCAGCCGTCAAAAAACTCGGTGAAGATGTCGGCATCAACATGTCCCTGAAGGATGTCGTTCCGATGGAAGATGTCGATGCACTGTCCGCCGATGCCCTCAAGGATGCCTGCACTCCGGGCAACCCGAGACCGGTCACCGTGGAAGACATCAAGGAGATGTTCCTGTCATTGATGAAATAAGAAAAAGGCTCGCGAAAGCGAGCTTTTTTTCATGTAAAAAGCCCTGTTTTCAGGGCTTTCATCGTCTATGGCGCTGACTACAGGATTCGAACCTGTGGTACCTTTCAGTACGCCACCTTTCCAAGATGGTAGGATAAACCGCTCTCTCAAGTCAGCATATCGACAATATTATTTTACGAGAATTCGGATTTTTTTCAACTCCTATTCATCATCTTTAGCGGATGAGGAACAGGAAAGCCCGTCATTCCGCGGGCCTTGTCCTGAATTCCATGTATGTTTCCGAAGTGATCAGATCCTTCCAGAGGAATAATCCGTCCTCATATACCATGTAGCTGTGACGGGTCCCGTTCTTCGGTATGGATACGGAACCGGGATTAAGACAGGTAAAGCCTTCGTGCTCCTCGATCACCGGGATATGGGTATGTCCGCACAGAAGGATCCCCTTCATCCCCGGAAGCGGATTCTTCGGATTGTGGACGTGGCCGTGGGTCACGTAGACCGGAACTCCGTCGAGATACAGGAGAGCGTAGTCCGCCATGATCGGAAACTCCAGGACCATCTGATCGACGTCGCAGTCGCAGTTTCCCCGGATGCACAGGATCTTCTCCTTCATTCCGTTCAGCATTCCGATCACTTCCCTGGGCTCGTATCGTTCCGGCAGATCGTTTCTCGGTCCGTGGTACAGCAGATCTCCCAGCAGGAGCAGCCGTTCCGGATCTTCTTCTTTCATTCTCTGCAGCAGCAGTTCGCAGTATGCGGCGGAACCGTGGATATCGGATGCGATCATCAGTTTCATAGGAGTTCCTTCCTTTCTTTTTCATTATAACGGATGTTGAAAGGTGCGGGGCAATACAGGACCACATTCATCTGATCTTCAGAAAGTGATGCCTGAGGAAACAATAATCCGGACTGCGACCGTATTTGATACAATAAAAGCAAGGAGGAAACTCATATGATCAATGTATTTCCGGAGATAAAGAAGAATTTCGCTTTCGGCATGATGAGACTGCCGGTGAAAGAGAACGATATCGACTATGAACAGGTATCAAAGATGGCCGACTATTTCATCGACAACGGCTTCAACTACTTCGATACCGCCCACGGCTATCACAACGGACTGAGCGAAGTCGCCGTAAAGAAATGCCTCACATCCCGTCACGAGCGAAGCGAATACGTGCTTACCAATAAACTGACCGATACCTATTTCGAAAAAGAAGAGGATATCCGTCTGTTCTTTGAATCCCAGCTGGAGATCACCGGAGTCGATTACTTTGACTTCTATCTTATGCATGCGCAGAACGCCAGGAACTTCCAGAAGTTCAAGAGATGCCGGGCCTACGAGACGGCTTTCGCGCTCAAGGAAGAGGGAAAGATCCGTCATGTCGGTCTCTCCTTCCACGATTCGCCGGAAGTTCTCGACGAGATCCTGAGTACCTATCCGCAGATCGAAATGGTCCAGTTGCAGCTGAACTATCTCGACTGGGACAACCCGGGCGTGCAAAGCAGAAGATGCTACGAAGTGTGCGTGAAGCACGGCAAGCCGGTAAGTGTCATGGAACCGGTCAAGGGCGGCACTTTGGTCAAACTGCCGGAAGAAGCCGATCGGATCCTGAGAGAACTCAACGGAGGTTCCAACGCATCCTATGCGGTCCGCTTTGCAGCCAGCCAAGAAAATGTCCGTGTCGTCCTGTCGGGCATGAGCGCCTTCGAACAGATGGAAGACAATGTCAGAACGATGAAGGATTTCGTTCCTCTGAATGATACGGAGAACGAAGCCATCGCCAAAGTTGTCGACATCATCATCTCCAAGGATCTCATCCCCTGCACCGCCTGTCACTACTGTACCGAAGGCTGTCCGATGCAGATCAGGATCCCGGAGATCTTCGAATGTCTCAACGGATACAACGCCTACGGAGGCTGGAATTATAATGCCCGCTACAACAGAGAACTCACAGGAAACGGCCACGGCAAGGCTTCCGAGTGTCTCCAGTGCGGCCAGTGTGAAGGCATCTGTCCACAGGGACTGCCGATCATCTCGCTGTTGCAGAAAGCGGCAGAAACGTTTGAAAAATAAAAGAATGCGAAACGCATTCTTTTTTATTGAGAGAAGAAGAAAACAGGCTTATGCCTGTTCTTCGACTTTTGTTTCTTCTTCTTTCTGGGTATCTGCCAGAGTGAGACGGATGCGTTCCGCTTCCGCTTTCGCCTGTTCGGCTTCCGCCTTGGCTTCTTCCGCTTCCTTCTTCAGCTGACGGGCGATCTCGTCGTTTTCCTTCTGCTGCTGTCTCAGTGCGGCTTTCTTTTCTCTCTCGTTCCTTCTGGCGATGCTTGCGAACTTCATCGAGATCAGTAAGAAGATCAGTCCGACGACGATCGCAGCGGCAGCCATCGCCATCTTCTGCAGGACGGTGATGGATCCTTTCACGATCGAATTGGAAAGCAAGACCACGAACAGCTGTTTATTCCGGAAGTACTGCCACATCAATACAAAAGCGCCTCCCAGTACGGAGAATCCTCCGAGAAACGCGAATAACTGTTTCAGAAATTTCATATCATTTTACCTCTTCCCTATTGTATCACAATCATTCTTTCACATTTCATCTTCTTCGAACAGATGGTGATACATGACCTCCGGTCTCTCCAGAAAGGCCTTCGTGATCCGATAGTTCTCCGTATCCCGGAAATCGACTTCATGCATCCCTTCTTCGTCCAGCTCCAGGATCTGCGCTCCGGGATAGGACATCAGGATCGGGGAATGGGTCGCGATGAGAAACTGGGAATCCTTTTCCAGATCGTGCATCTTTACCAGCAGCTGCATCAGCCGGTTGGAAGACAGCGCCGCTTCCGGTTCGTCCAGGATGTACAGACCGTGACCGCGGAAACGGTTCTTTACCAACGCGAGGAAACTCTCTCCGTGGGACTGTTCATGTAAGGAGATGCCTCCGTAGGCATCGATCAATCTGGGACCGAAACCGGATCTGTCCATCTCGTCGATCGAGGTAGCGACGTTGTAGAAACTCTCCGCTCTCAGGAAGAATCCGTCTCTGGGGTAGGCGTTCCGGGAAACGGAAATGTGCTTCCAGAGACCGGAATGACTGTCGCTGGTGGAAAAGGTGAAACTCTTCGATCCGCCTTCCGGATTGAAACCGCAGGCGATCGCGATCGCTTCGATCAGAGTCGACTTTCCCGTTCCGTTTTCTCCGATCAGAAAAGTCACTCTCTTATTGAACTCCAAAGGCATTTCTTCCAGTTGTCTGATTGCCGGGATCCGATGAAGATAGCTGTCTTCTGGCAGCTTCTCTTCGATCGTTACGGTCTTAACGTACAGTTCTTCCATCTGAGTCCATCATACCATCATTCCCACTCCACCGTTCCGGGAGGCTTGGAAGTGATGTCGAAGACGACCCGGGAGACTCCGCTTACTTCATTGACGATCCGGTCGCTGACCTTCTCCATCAAAGGATAAGGAAGCCTGCTCCACTGGGCGGTCATGAAATCGTCGGTATCGACACTGCGCAAGGCGACTGTATAGCCGTAGGTCCGGGCATCGCCTTTCACCCCGACAGCCCTGGATTCCGTCAGTACCGCAAAATACTGATCCGGTCTGTGCGCCAGATCGGCCTTTTCGATCTCTTCCGTAAAGACCGCATCCGCTTCCTTCAGGATGTCCAGCTTTTCTTCGGTGATCTCTCCCAGGATCCTCACTCCCAGTCCCGGTCCCGGGAAGGGCTGACGGTATACCAGTTTTCTGGGCAGACCGAGCTTCAATCCGGTCTGTCGGACTTCATCCTTGAACAGATCCTTCAAAGGTTCGACGATCTGCGTGAACGACATCTTCTCCGGTAGTCCGCCGACGTTGTGATGGGATTTGATCACGGCAGAATCGCCCTTGCCGGATTCGATCACATCCGGATAGATCGTACCCTGGGCCAGGATATCGATCCTGTCCAGCTTTTTCGCCTCTTCTTCGAAGACACGTATGAATTCTTCCCCGATGGCTTTGCGTTTCGCTTCGGGATCCGTGACCCCTTTGAGTCTTTTCAGGAAGCGTTCTTTCGCGTCGACCCGGATCAGCTTCAGTCCGAAGGAGTCGCGGAAGGTCTTTTCCACCAGATCCGCTTCGTTTTTTCTCAGCAGTCCGTGATCCACAAAGATGCAGGTGAGGCCGGTCCCGATGGCCTTGTGAAGCAACAGTGCCGCCACGGAAGAATCCACTCCTCCTGAGAGCGCCAGCAGGACTTTCTTTCCTTTCAGTTCTTCACTGTAACGGCTGATCGATGTCTCGATGAAATCGTCCATGACCCAGTCGGCGTGACATCCGCAGATCCTGAACAGGAAGTTGTATAGGATGCGTTTCCCGTATTCCGTATGTGTCACTTCCGGATGGAACTGTACGCCGTAGAGTTTCCGGGAAACGTCAGCCATGGCTGCGCAGGGACACTTTTTCGTTTCCGCAATGATCCTGAAATCTTTGGGAACCGCGGAGATATAGTCGGTATGCGACATCCAGCATACGCTTTCCTTGGGAATGCCCTGAAACAGGACGTTCTCTCTGACCTGCAGTACGCATTTTCCGTATTCTCCGGAATCTCCGGCGGAAGAGACCGTACCGTCTTCCATGTAGGCCAGCAGCTGCGCTCCGTAACAGATCCCCAGGATCGGGATATTCAGTTTCGTGATCTGCGGATCGAAGTGCGGAGAGGTCTTCTCATAGACGCTGTTGGGACCTCCGGTAAAAACGATCCCCTTGTATCCCTCTTCAAGGATCCCGGCAACATCGATCTCCCGGTACGTCTTTATCTCTGCGTAGACGTTCATCTCTCGGATCCTGCGGGCGATCAGCTGATCGTACTGACCGCCGAAATCCAATACCAGTATCTTATCCATGATCAGTCAATCCCGAACAGCAGTTCCAGATAGGAAGGGATCGGCCACAGGTTTCTGTCCGTGATCTTCTCCAGTTCATCGGTATTCTTTCGAAGTTCTTCCATCAGCGGAACGATCATCTTCCGGCAATGGAGGGCCTTCTCCAGATTGTCCTGCGGTTCTTCCTTCAGGATCTTTTCCATCTTCGTGAGATCCGCAAAGACCTTTTTCTTGTATGCCAGGATCTGTTTCAGGGTTTTGTATTCGTAGGAATCTTTGTATGGCAGATCCAGTTCACTGTTCAGCAATACCGCATCCTTGAGGTGTCCCTCAAAGACGGATACCGCAGGCAGGATGTCCTTCTTCAGCATTTCCAGCATCGTCAGGGCTTCGACACGGATCGTCTTGCGGTACTTCTCCAGATAGATCTCATAGCGGGAATGCAGCTCCGCATCGCTGAGCACGCCGTTGTCGATGAAGACGTTCCGGTTCTTTTCATCCATGTAGTGGGACAGGGCTTCCGGAGTGGAGGCGTAATTGCTGAGACCGCGTTTCTTCGCTTCCCTGATCCAGGATTCATCGTATCCGTTGCCGTTGAAGATGATGCGTTTGTGTTTCCGTATCGTCTCCTTGATCAGTTCATGGATCCCTTGGTTGAGATCCTTTTCCTTCTCCAAAGAGTCCGCAAACTTCTTCAGTTCTTCCGCGACGATCGTATTCAGGATCGTATTCGGTGTCGCGATGGAGGCGCTGGATCCCGGCATGCGGAATTCGAACTTGTTTCCGGTGAACGCAAACGGAGAGGTCCGGTTGCGGTCGGTATTGTCTTTCGGGAAGGAAGGGATGGAGTGGACTCCGATCTGCAGCGGGGCCTTCTTCCGGTCCGTGTAGTCCTCTTCCTTTTCGATACTGTCCAGTATCGCCGTCAGTTCATCTCCCAAAAAAATCGATACGATGGCAGGAGGAGCTTCCGAAGCCCCGAGACGGTGATCGTTTCCGGCGGAAGAGATCGAGATGCGCAGCAGATCCTGGTATTCGTCGATCGCCTTGATGATGGCATTGAGAAAGACAAGGAACTGGGCGTTTTCGGAAGGAGTCTCGCCCGGATCCAGGAGATTGACGCCGGTGTCGGTCTTCAATGACCAGTTGTTGTGCTTGCCGGAACCGTTGATCCCCGCAAAAGGCTTCTCATGAAGCAGACACTCCATGCCGTGCTTCCTGGCAACTTTCTTCATGATCTCCATGGTCAGGTTGTTCTGATCGGCGGAGACGTTGACGGTCAGGAAGTTGTTCGCAAGTTCATGCTGGGAAGGAGCGACTTCGTTGTGTTCCGTCTTGGCCTGGATGCCCAGGGACCAGAGCTCTTCATTGAGATCCTTCATGTAGTCCTGGATCCTGGTCTTGATCGATCCGTAGTAGTGATCGTTCATCTCCTGTCCCTTCGGCGTCATCGCACCGAAAAGGGTCCTTCCGCTCAGACGGAGGTCTTCCCTCTGATCGTAGTATTTCTTGTCGACCAGGAAGTATTCCTGTTCCGCACCGGCGGTCGCCTTGACGTGGTCGACATCTCCGTTTCCGAAGAGTCTCAGGATGCGCATCGCCTGCAGATTCAGGGCTTCCATGGAACGAAGCAGCGGCGTCTTGTGATCCAGGGCTTCGTCATTGTATCCGCAGAAGACGGTCGGAATGCACAGGATATTGTCCTTGATGAAGGCATAGGAAGTCGGATCCCAGGCGGTATAGCCCCTGGCTTCGAAGGTATCCCTCAGTCCTCCCGAAGGGAAGGACGAAGCATCCGCTTCTCCCTTGACCAGATTGGTGGGTGAGAATTCCAGCGTGATCTTGCCGCCTCCCGCCGTGTTCACGAAGCTTTCGTGCTTCTCGGCAGTCGCACCGCTCAGAGGATGGAACCAGTGGGTAAAGTGCGTCGCTCCGTTTTCGATCGCCCAGTCTTTCATCGCGTTGGCGACTTCTTCGGCGATTTCAGGATCCAGATAGGTCCCTTCCCTGATCGTCCGATTCAGTTTCTGATAGGTCGACTTGGACAGTCTGGCCTTCATCACCTCGTCGTTGAACACCTTGGAACCGAATGTTTTCATGATATCGGTCATAATCTCTTCTCCTTTTGTCTTAATGAATGATCGACCAGCCCGACGAACAGCGGATGCGGGCGGTTCGGTCTGGAACGGAATTCAGGATGGTACTGAACTCCGATGAAATAGTCATGGTTTTCATATTCTGTCGTTTCGACGATGTATCCGTCCGGGGACAGGCCGGACAGAGTCATTCCCTTTTCTGTCAGGATCTGACGGTAACCGTTATTGAATTCATAGCGGTGTCTGTGTCTCTCGTGGATGAGCTCCCGGCCGTAGACTTCCCTGATCCTGCTTCCTTCCTTCAGGATACACGGATAGGATCCCAGTCTCAGCGTTCCGCCTTTGTCGGTAAGATCGTTCTGGTCCGGCAGGAAGTCGATGACCTTGTGTTTTGAATCCGGATCGAACTCCCGGGAATGGGCGTCTTTCAGGCCGCAGACGTTCCTGGCGAATTCGATCACCGCCACCTGCATGCCCAGACAGATCCCGAGATAAGGAATATCGTTTTCCCGGCAGTACTTCGCCGTGACGATCATCCCTTCGGTCCCCCGGTCCCCGAATCCACCGGGAACGATGATCCCGTCGCAGTCCTTCAGTTTATCCGAAACGTTGTCTTCCCGGATCGTTTCCGAATCGATCCAGCGGATCTTCACCTTGGCATCGCATTCATATCCCGCATGGGTCAAAGCTTCCGCCACGGAAAGATAGGCGTCGTGCAGCCTGACGTATTTTCCCACCAGGCCGATGGTCACTTTCTTCTGCGGATGTTTCGCCTTGCGGATCATCCGTTTCCAGTCTTCCAGATCGGGTTTCCGGTTTTTCAGTCCGAGATCCCGGCAGACGATGTCGCCGAGTTTCTGTTTCTCCAGAAGCAGAGGGATCTCGTAGAGCAGCGGGACCGTTCTGTTTTCGATGACGCAGTCCGGCTTGATGTTGCAGAAGAGGGCGATCTTCTCGAAGATCTCCTTCTCCAGCGGCTTGGAACAGCGCAGGACGATGATGTCGGGCTTGATGCCCATGCCCTGCAGTTCCTTCACGGAATGTTGGGTAGGCTTGGACTTGTGTTCCTTGGAACACTCCAGATACGGGATCAGTGTCACGTGGACGTAGAGAACGTTTTCTCTCCCCTGTTCCAGTCCGATCTGCCGTATGGCTTCGATGAAGGGCTGCGATTCGATGTCGCCGATCGTTCCTCCGACTTCACAGATCAGCACGTCCGGATTCTTGCTGGAAGCGGCCGCATAGATGAACGACTTGATCTCGTTGGTGATATGGGGAATGACCTGGACCGTCTTGCCCAGATACTCCCCCTTGCGTTCCTTGTTCAGGACGTTCCAGTAGACCTTTCCGGTCGTCAGATTGGAAAAGCGGTTCAGATCTTCGTCGATGAACCTCTCATAATGTCCCAGATCCAGATCGGTCTCCGCACCGTCTTCCGTCACATAGACTTCGCCGTGCTGATAAGGCGACATGGTACCAGGATCCACGTTGATGTAGGGATCCAGCTTCTGCGAAGCGACTTTCAGTCCCCTGGCCTTCAGAAGCCTGCCGATGGAAGCTGCCGTGATCCCCTTCCCCAGGCCGGATACGACTCCGCCTGTCACAAAGATGAATTTAGACATATCGGTACCTCCGTAAAACAAATAAAAACAACATCGTTCGTGATGTCGTCTGCAAGGGTTTCAAAACCATCTTTCATGACCCTTTTCTATCATGAAATCGATCTGTCTGTACGGCCGTACAAATAAAATATGCACTAATGTTAACTCCGAAAAAACGGCTTGTCAATAGGCTGAAAATACATTCCGTTCCATACCGTACAGAAGAAGGTTTCGCAGAAGAGACATCCCCGAACGTTCTTCCCGATATGCGGATCATTTCCCGACTTTAAATCATTCGACTGTCACGACTTTTGCCAGATTCCGCGGCTTGTCCACATTGATCCCTTTGGCCAGGGCGACGTAGTAAGCCAGGATCTGGAAGACCGTGATCGCAGAAAAGACCATCAGATCATCCGGAAGATCTTTCAGAGGATAGACCTCGATCTTCTGAATGAGAGAGTCTTTCAGACTTTCCTTGATGAAACCGTAGACCTTCGCTCCCCTGGCCCGGACTTCCTTGATGTTGGAAGACTCCTTGTCCAGAAGATCCTTCTGGGACAGACAGGCGATGACCGGCGTGTCCTGTTCGATCAGAGCGATCGGTCCGTGTTTCAGTTCTCCCGAAGCGTATGCTTCGGTATGGATATACGTGATCTCCTTCATCTTCAGTGCCGCTTCCAGCAGGATGCAGTGATCCAGGTTGCGGCCGATCATGAAGATGTGATTTGCGCCTGCCAGACGGGCAGCCAGAGGCTGGTAAGTCTCCCTTTCTTCGCAGACCTTCCGGACCGTCTCGGGGACCTTTTCCAGATCCCGGACGAGTTCCCTGACTTCCGTTTCGTTCCTTGTCCCGCTTTGCAGGGCAAATCGGCATACCAGCAGGAACAGCGCGGTCAGCTGGCAGGTATAGGCCTTCGTGGAAGCAACGGCGATCTCCGGCCCCGCATCGGTATACAGGACATTGTCGCTTTCCATGGCGATCGAAGAACCTTTGACGTTGACGATGGCCAGGGTCGGATGTCCCTTCTGTCTGCAGCAGCGCAGCGCTTCCAGCGTATCGATCGTCTCTCCGGACTGGGAGATGACGATGACCAGCGCATCCTTCTCCATGAGCGGTTCCTGATAGATGAATTCCGAGGAGACGTAGACTTCCGTCTTGATCCCGGCGATCTTCTCGAACAGATTCCTGCTCAGCAGACCCGCATGGTAGGAAGTTCCGCAGGCGACGATGACGATATGATGACAGTCGGAAAAGATCCTTTCGTCGATCCTGTCCTCCCCGAAATACGGAAGCCCGTCGCGGATGCGTCTTTCCAAGGTCGCCCGGATCGCTTCCGGCTGTTCCGTGATTTCCTTCTCCATGTAGAAGGGATAGCCCTTCTTATCGAACTGTTCGATCTGCCAGTCCAGCTTCTCGATCTTCTTTTCGACCGGATCGCCGCCAAGATCTCTCAGAGAGATCCCGTCATGATCCATTTTCAGGATCGTTTTTTCCGGGAGGGTGAAATAGGTGTCGGTAAGATCCGCCAAAGGCATCAGATCCGATGCCAGCATCCTTTCTTCTCCCTTTTCCGCTACGACGATCGGCGAGATCTTCCGGATCGCATAGATCTCATCCGGCCTGTCCGCAAACAGGATGACCAGGGCATAGGTCCCTTTGATGATGCTTACGAGCTTTCCGATCGCAGCATAGGGATCTCCCTGATAGAATCCGTTCAGCAGGGCGGCAGCGACTTCGCTGTCTCCGCTGGAGACCAGTATATCCTCCAAATGATATGTACGTGTCAATTCCTTGTAGTTTTCTATGATCCCGTTGTGTACCAGCGTGACCTGACCTGACTGATGAGGATGGGCGTTCTTGTAGCTGACGGAACCGTGGGTCGCCCACCTGGTGTGGCCGATCCCGGTTCTTGCGCCTTTTCCGTGTCCGTCTACGAGCTGTCTTAAAACGCTCACCCGATCCGGGCACTTGAAAACTTCGACGTTTTTTCCACTACAAAAAGCGACTCCGGAACTGTCGTATCCCCGATATTCCAGAAGTTCCAAACTCTTCAGAAGTATATCAGCGGTCTTATCGGTACCAACGTAGCCAATAATTCCACACATTGTTTTTCTCGACTTTCTTTTTTAAACTTGTTGCATCCATCACAGCGAATCTGTTTTGAGATTGCTCTCATATTTGCCGCTGTGTGCGCACAGGATAGTGCGTAAGGGCGTCCGCCGAATCTTTCGATAACCCTTATCCTCGTTAACCTCTCTTTATAGGTGCTTGGCGCTAGAAGAGAAATGATCCACACATCTTGTCAAAGAACGATACACCTATTCTAACATTTTTCACGTTTATCTGTCATTCATAAAGAAAAACTCCCTTGCGGGAGTTTTCTAATTCCGATCCGGTCTGAATGAAGATCAGATTGCAGGAGAGTCGATCAGATCGGATTCTTTCTTTTCGTTTCTGGTGATTCTTGCGATCAGCAGGGATGCCAGGGCGAAGAGGATCATCGTCAGGGTAAATCTATCTGCGAGGACCATTGCGCTGCTCATGTCTTCCGTCAGGAGGAAGAACAGGATAGCCAGGGCTGCAGAGATGATTCCTTTTCCGTTCATCCTGATGATCATGGATGCTGCGGAGAGCAGGACACAGATCAGGTTGACCAGAGCCCAGCTGCCGTTTACTTCGACGACTTCCGGAGCTGCCTGCGGAGGGACTGCTTCCGGGATAGCAATTTCAGCTGCTTCTGCTGCTGCCTGAGGAACCATTGCGTCTTTGATCTCGACCGGCTTTACGATGTTCGTATTTGCGGATACGGTTACGACCGGTGCGTTTACGACTGCTTCCTGGACAGGAGCGGATTCTTTTACTGTTACGATTTCAGTTTCAGCGATCTCTTCGACTGCTGCTTCTTCTTCAACGATCTCTTCGACCATTTCTTCTTCGATGACTGCTTCTTCTTCGGATACTTCGATCATTTCTTCTTCTTTGATCTCTTCCGTGACTTCTTCGACGACTGCCTTTTCTTCTTCGATCGGAGCAACTTCTTCAACGATCTCTTCTTCGACAGCTGCCGGTGCATCACCGACCATCAGGGTAGCCTGGTAATCTCTGTGGTAGTAGCCTGCCAGGTAAGGGAAGCCGTCTGTTCCGGCTGCGTTGCTGTTGATCAGGGACCATGCCGGCCAGTTTTCAGTCAGGTAGCCGCCGCCGTAAGTGGACTTGTTGAGTTTGTCTACCTTCATGAAGCTTACTGTGTAGTAGTGGAACGCTTCACCGTCGCCGGCAACCGGGCCGTTCGGGCGGTATGCGTATGTTTCGCCTTTGTAAGTGAGAGTTACGTTCGTGAAGTCGTAATCTGCGATACTGTACTGATCAGCGCTCAGTTTGGTTCCGAACGGGATGGTTCTGGAGTCGAGTGCCAGGAAGTTCTCGGTGAATTCAAGACCGTAGTACTTGCCGTCGCCGTTTCCGTTCTTGCCGTCGCCTAAGCGGACACCGGTCAGAAGCTTGTTGTAAGTCATGGCCTTCGGAGTGACCAGAGTCAGATACCAGTTGCGGTGGAAGGTGATGTTGCTGTTATCTAGGGATGTGAAGCTCTGGATCCCTTCGACACAGTCGCTCGGTCTGAAGTTTGCTGCTGCGACTGCTTCAACGCGGTCCAGTCTAGCGACGAAGTATGGCTGACCTTCCTTTGCGACGCTCTGTTCGACGTAGGTGTAGCCGCCTGTCTTGATGACCAGCTTGCTCAGATCGTAACCTGCGATCTCGTATTCGTTTGCGGAGAGATCGTATCTCTTGTTTCCGTGTTCCTTCTGGAATTCAGCCGGAGATTTCGGAGCGCTGATACCGTTCTCCTGGGTGTTCAGGCTGATGTAGCTCTTGCCTTCGTTGAGGGAGATGTAGTTGTACAGAGTGTAGTTCTTCCAGACAACTTCTTCCTTTTCTTCGATCACTTCTGCAGCTTCCTCTTCGATGGTCTTAACTTCTTCTTCGACCTGTGCGATCTCTTCGACTGCTGTTTCTTCAACGATTTCTTCGATCGTTTCTTCTGCTTCGTCTTCGACTGCGTTTTTCGTTTTCGCTGCGACAGTCATTTCGACGATCTCTTCATTTTCTTCTGCCAGATCGAGGACTTCTTCCACAGCCGGTTCAAGAACTGTTTCTTCTTCGGCATATGTTCTGTACAATCCGACATTCAGTGCAAGCATGGTTACCATGATCGCCAGTACAGTTTTCTTTAAGTTCTCTCTAATGCTTTTCATCTTTCTATCTCCTTTGTGTTTTACAGATCTCCTGTTTACGATTTCATTCTATGAAAGTCAGGTACCAATGATGAGTCTAAAAAATGGAATCAAAAAGGATAAATATGCGATTTTTTGATGTTTTTGTCAAAAAAAAGCCTGTTTTTTTCGAAAAAATACCAAAAAACTGAGATAACCGTATAAAAAGCTCCCTTGCGGGAGCTGTCATTCCGATCCGGTCTTAATGAAGATCAGATTGCAGGAGATTCGACCAGTTCGGATTCTTTATTTTCATCATCTTCTTTTTCATTTCTGGTGAGCCATGCGGTCAGCAGGGATACCAGCGGGAAGAGAATCATCATCAAAGTGTATCTGTCTGTGAGGACCATTGCGTTGTTCATGTCTTCTGTTAGGAAGAAGAACAGGATAGCCAGAGCTGCCGGGATGATTCCGAGGATCTTGGAGAAGTTGACTTTTCTTTCTTCTTCGTTCTCTTCGTTTTCATCGTCTTCTTCTTTTCTGTTCATCGTGAAGACCATTCCCAGAGCTGCCAGGGCAGATACCAGAGCGCAGATCAGGTTGACCAGGGCCCAGCTGTTGTTCTCTACGACAGCTTCCGGAGCTGCCTGCGGAGCGACTGTTTCCGGGATCGCGATCTCGACTGTTTCCGTTACTTCTGCCTGAGGGACGGCTTCTTCTTTAATTTCAACAGTTGTCTGAGCGTTTTCCTTGACCGGTTCCTTTCTGATCGGATCAGAGGAGGATGGCTTCTCGACAGGAACGATCTCGTTCTTCGGCTCGTCGTTCTTGACTGTGGTCTTTTCAACGATCTTTTCTTCGAGCAGATCCATCTTTTCCAGGAGCTCCGGTTCTACCGGTGCTTCCTTGTAGTCGGCTGTGTATTTCTCTACTGCTGTCGGTTCTGCGCCGTAGCGGTAGAAGGAGTAGAGGTTGAGGCTGAACATATCTACCGGTGCTCTTCCGTCTGTCGTACCCATGTCATAGGATGCAATCTGGGAAGCTCCTCTGTACCATGCCCATTCGGAATTGACTGCGGTGGAAGAGAATACGTTTCCTGCCGGCATCCAGCATCCGTTGGTGTAACCTTCGAAACGCTTGTAGAAGGCTGAGCTGGAATAACCCATTGCTTCGGATTCGGAGATCACCTGTACGGTGTCGTTCTCATCGACTTCGATCGTTTCCCACTCTGCCAGAGCCAGGTAGTCATGGATCTCTTCGTTTTCCACGAACTGTTCCATATCGGCCGGAGTGTATCCGGTGTATGGGCAATCCTCATTGTAGAAGATGTGCAGGTTGATGACTTTGACGGTCTTGCCGGACTTTTCTGCTGCTTCCGTGACTTTGATCGTCTTGGCCTTGTCTGCCTCTACCGTGACTTCGTAATCGGTCGGGAGGTCTTCCGCGTCGGTCGTTCTGGTCTCAATGATGCCTTTCTTGCTGTCGGCTTCGACTTTTGCCTGGACTGCCTCGTAAGCTGCGAGATCCTTTTCGTTCTGTGCGACTTTCGCATCTTCCTCAGCGTTGTGCTTTTCGACTTCTTCGACTTCCAGCTGATACTCTTCCATCAGGGACTCGTTGTATTCGCCCACCTGGAGGTTGTATTCCTCGATCAGCTTGTTTGCTTCGTCTGTGCTCATGTTTTCCGTTTCCGGAGCGACAGGCATTTCAATGGTCTCTTCCGTTGCCGGTTCAAGAACTGTCTCTTCCTCGGCGTATGTTCTGCAGAGCCCGCTGTTCAGGGCCATCATGGTGATCATGACTGCCAGTATCGCTTTTTTTAAGTTTTCTTTCATGTTTTTCATCTTTCTTTCTCCTTTGTTTGTTCGCAATATCTCCTGCTTGCAAACCCATTCTATGAAAGCAAGACACAAAGGATTAGTCTAAGAAATATAATCTAAACGGTATTATGTAATATTTTTTTGATGAAAACATGTTTTTACACAAAAAAACCTGCCCGCAGGCAGGTCTTTCCTTCTTATATGCATTATCTGATCATCTGTAAGAGAAATATCTGACTTCTTTATCCATTGATTCCAGTGCATCGATCAAGGTCTCGTATCCGTACGGCAGGAACGTCTCCTCGCCGCTGCTGCGGTACGCCTCTTCCCCGTCGTTGTATTCCACGTTCCAGCGGACCGCATCTTCGATCCCGGATCCTTCCGGCACATATCTTCTTTCCCAATGCCGTATCCCCGCCTTTTCCAGCAGATCAAGGAATCCCTTTACGGACTCCGGATCGAGTTCACCGGTCTTCCCGCTCAGTTCCTCGATGTCGGTATCAACGGTATAAGTCAGTTCATCAGCCGTCCATTCCGCCTTCAGTGTGTAGTTTCCGTCCAGGCAGCTGCAGTGAAAGATCAGAGTGTTCATAACGGTCCCTCCTATTTTCAGTATATCAGCAGTCTGCCGGAAACAGAATGAAGATGGTATATTGTATATAACGTTTTTCTTCCTCTGATATGTGATAATGATTGCGGAGGTACCGCCATGCTGGAAAAACTGAAGAAACTGGCCGAGAATGCCTATGTGCCATATTCCCATTACCCTGTATCGACCATCCTGGTCATGAAGGACGGGAAAGAGATACCGGGCGTCTGTGTCGACAATGCCTGTTACGGCTCTTCGATCTGTGCAGAGAGGAGCGCGATCTTCAATGCCGTTGCCCTGGGCTACAGAAAAGGCGATTTCAAGGAACTGCACTGTCTCTGTGCCGAAAGCAGGAAAGTCTCGACGAGCTGTTTTGCCTGCAGACAGGTGATCAGTGAATTCTTTGAGAGGAATGCGCCGCTGTATTTCTATGCCCGTACGGGAGAAAGCGTGAAATATACGGTAGCGGAACTGTGTCCGTATCCCTTCGATGCGGATGATCTGCAATAGAAAACGGGGGTCGCTCTCATGAAGATGCGATCCTTTTTTGCTCAGAAAACACATTTGTGAAAATATGATCCGAATACATGTTTATTCTGTTTCAATTCATCGGATTATCAAGTAAAATAGTTGTGTACAAATGGTATATTTGTGCAGAGGAGGAAAAATGAAAAAATTATTAGCTCTCTTACTTGCGATGCTGATGGTCTTCTCCCTCACTGCCTGCAACAACGGTGGCAACAACGGCGGCGGTGAAACCGAAAAAGGAAAGACTACAGTAACGATCTGGCACTCCTACACGGAAGGCCAGAAGGACTATCTCGAGAAGGCTGTCGCTGATTTCAACGCATCCCAGGATCAGTATGAAGTCGTCGCAGAATCTCAGCCGAAAGACGGTCTGGCTGACAAGATCTACCAGGCAGTCATGGCAGGCAATGGTCCGGACATGTATTTCGATTACGCTTCTACTGCTGCAAGATATGTCGAAGATGACAAGGTCGTCGACCTGTCCCAGTACATCAGCCCTGACATCATCGCTCAGCTGCCTGCAGCCGTCTACGCAGAAGCTACTTCTTTCCCAGATGGAAAACTCCATCATCTGCCTATGGTCTCCAGCGGACCTGTCTTCTTCTACAACAAGGCTGTCTATGAAGAACTCGGTTTATCTGCTCCGCAGACTTGGGCTGAACTGATCGACAACTGCCGCAAGGTCATGGAAGCTCATCCGGAACTCGAAGGCGCATTCGCCATCGACTCTCCGACTGATGTTGCGAACACTCTGATCTTCCAGACGGGCAACAAACAGTATGATCCTGCAACCAAGGAGATCCTGTTCAACACTCCGGAAGTCGCTGCTCAGTTCCAGATGGTCGCTGATGCATTCGCCGAAGGTCTGTTCACGGATGTTTCCGGTCTGAACGACGGTTACTGCTCCAGCGCTTACAACAACGGGCAGATCGTCAGCTTCATCGGTTCCGTTGCCGGCTTACCGTATGTCGGACCGGACAAGGGCGGACCGGAAGTTGCGTTTGGTATCGTTCCGCAGGGCGGCAAGGTCGAATGGGCTCCTGCCTGGAACCGTGGCATGATGATCTTCAACTACGGTGATGAAGACCGCATCAAGGCTGCTGCTGCATTCACGGAATACTTCGCTCAGCCGGATGTCAATGCCGGATGGTGTGAAGCCGTCAGATATCCTGCACTGTTCCCTTGGACGATGGAAACAGAACAGTATAAGAATCTGGTCGCCAGCAACGAGATCTACAACTATCTGAATGCGGGTGTCGCCGGTGCTCCTTCTGCTACCGACAACCAGATCATCAGAGATGCCATGAAGAACCTCATGGCTGCCGTTCAGGGCGGAACTCCTGTCCAGGAAGCTCTGGATGCTGCCGTATCCTACATTCAGGAAGAACTGGCTGCTCAGTAATTCACAGCTGAACAAACACGAAGGTCATCGAAAGATGACCTTTTTTTATTTCTCTGACTTCCATTTAAGATATAATCTTATTATCAGGAGATCACCATTATGAAAGTTATAATCGAACACTTAACGAAACGTTTTCCGTCCCGTACCAAGGGCGGCACAGACGTGCTGGCTGTCAATGATTTTTCCATGGATTTCGATGACGGCAAGCTCGTAGCTCTCTTAGGACCTTCAGGTTGCGGAAAATCGACTCTGCTGAACATGCTTTCAGGCATCCTGCCGGTCAGCGAAGGACATATCTACTTCGATGAACAGGACGTCACCAACATGCCTCCGCAGGATCGAGGTGTCGGCCTGGTCTTCCAGAACTACGCGCTTTATCCGCACATGTCCGTTCTGGAAAACATCGCCTTCCCGCTTGAGATCAAGAAAGTACCGAAGGCGGAGAGGGAAAAGAAAGCCAGAGAGATGGCTGAACTGGTCCACGTCGATCAGCTGGTCGACAGAAAGCCGAAGGAGCTTTCCGGCGGTCAGCAGCAGCGTGTCGCCATCGCCAGAGCCCTGATCAAGGAGCCGAAACTGCTGCTTCTGGATGAACCTCTGTCCAACCTCGATGCCAGACTGCGTCTGGAGATGAGAGAAGAGATCAGAAGGATCCAGCTCGAGACCGGTGTCACCACCATCTTCGTCACCCACGACCAGGAAGAAGCCATGTCCATCTCCGACAAGATCGTGCTGATGAAGGACGGCTTCATGCAGCAGGAAGATACGCCGCAGGAACTCTATGACGATCCTGCCAACCATTTCGTCGCCAACTTCCTGGGCAACCCGCCGATCAACAACCTCAACGGCTACATCAAGGATGGCAGATTCGTACTGGAAGACGATTCCGCCAGTATCCGTATCGACAATCCGAACGTAAAGGAAGGCCAGAAGGTCATCATGGGCATCCGTGCCGAATCCTGCATCCTTTCCAAGGAAGGATCTGATCACGACCTGGAAGCTACCGTCGACCAGAGATATACCATGGGCAAGGAAGAACTGGCGTTCCTGAATGTCGGAAACCAGCAGATCAGAGTATACCTTTCCAGCGACTATACCTATGAGAAGGGTGAAAAGATCCTGCTCGATTTCAGAAAGAAAGGTGTTTTCCTGTTTGACAGGGAAACAGGAGAACGCATCTGATGAGTGAACAGGTAAAGAAAAAGAACCGGGATACCAGCGATTACTATATCTTCAACAGAAGGTATGAACCGCTGATCTATCTCATTCCGTTCTTTCTGGGGCTGCTTGTATTCACGATCTATCCGATCATCAACGTCGTCATCATGTCCTTCAAGGAAGGCTACCGCCTTTCCGGCGCTTTCACCGGTGTCGGACTGGGCAACTATCAGACCGTCCTTTCCAACAAGTATTTCCAGTCCTCGATCAAGAATACGTTCATCTACGTATTCACTGTCGTACCGATCGCCACGGTCCTGTCGATTTTGATCGCCAATCTTCTCAACCAGAAGATCAAGGGGATCGGTATCTTCCATACCGCCTACTTCCTGCCGATGGTCACGTCGGCGATCGCCGTCGGTATTTCCTGGAGATTCATGTTCAACAAACGCACCGGTATCATCAACTGGCTTCTGGGACTGATCGGAGTCGCTCCGATCGACTGGCTTGGCGCCGCCGGAGGAAGCGCTCCTTACAACATGCTGACGGTCATCATCTTCGGTATCTGGAACATGATGCCGTTCACGATCATCCTTCTTTTGAGCGGTCTGCAGAACATCGACCCGATGTACTATACGGCTGCCAAGGTCGACGGTGCATCGTCATCCATGATCTTCCGCAGGATCACCGTACCGTTGCTGACTCCTACCATCTTCCTGACCTGCATCGTCAATATGATCTCGGCTTTCAAGGTCTACAACGACGTCATTCCGTTCTGGGCAGGCAAGGCCGGTGCACTCAGCACCAACCTCTATACCATCGTCTACTGGATCAAGGAGACCTTCTATTCCAAACTGAGGCTGGGTCAGGCAGCAGCTGCCTCGATCATCCTGTTCCTGATCATCCTGGTCTTTACCTTCATCCAGAGACTGATCCAGAAGAAGTTCAACTACTAGGAGGTGCACGATGACTAGAGAATTAATCAAGAAGATCTTCATCTACCTGATCCTGATCATCGGTGCACTGATCATGATCTTCCCGTTCTACTGGATGATCTCCCGATCACTGATGACGGTGGAAGAATATTCCACCTTCCCGCCGATCTGGATCCCGAAAAACATCTTCAATTTCGATAATTTCGTTGCTGCCTTCAAGGCTGCTCCGTTTGCGACCTACTTCGCAAACTCCCTGATGGTCACCACCGGGTCCGTCCTGCTGACAGGCTTTACCACCATCATCGGTGCCTTTGCCTTCTCCAGACTGAAGTTCCCGGGCAAGGAATTCATCTTCGCCCTTCTGGTCGCCTTCATGATGGTTCCGTTCGAGATGCTGGTGATCACCAACTACCAGACCGTCACGAAACTCAAATGGATCGATTCCATCCACGTTCTGATCATTCCGTTCATGACCTCCATCTTCTATACCTACATCCTGAAAGGCTTCTTCGATTCCATTCCGGACAGCTTATACTATTCCGCCAGGATCGACGGAGCTTCCAACTGGAAGTATCTGTGGAGAGTCATGGTGCCGATCGCCAAGCCAAGCCTGGTCACGATCATGCTGCTGAATGCGATCAGTTCCTGGAACTCCTTCATGTGGCCGCAGCTGGTCATCAACTCCGACCGTTACCGTACCGTACCGTTCGGTCTGTTCGCTTTCATGTCGGATGCCGGCAGCGATACCCATCTGCAGCTGGCAGCTGCGACGCTCTGCGTCCTGCCGATGATCATCCTGTTCCTGTTCGCCCGCAAGTACATCGTCAACGGCGTTGCCCGCGGCGGCATCAAGGGATAAGATGAAAAAACTCTTCAAAACGACCGTTCTGTTCCTGCTGCTGGCATGTCTGTGTGCCTGTTCGTTCGGAAAGAAAGCTGATCTGACCGGGGAATGGCAGCTCCTCAGGATCGATTCCGAAACCGATCCGCTGAGCGAAGAAGACATGAAGCAGCTGCGTGATCTCGGACTGAACGTCGTTCTGACTCTCAAAGAAGACGGCACGGGGACCTTCGACATGTATTCGGATGTCAATGACATCACCTATGATGTCGAGGAGATGAAACTCACATTGGAAGGTAGTTCCGTAGACATGCGTTACGAGAACGGACTGCTGATCCTGAGCGAAGAAGGGATCGCGACCCGTCTGGTCTTCGAAAGGATCGTCAAAGAATAGGACGTCCTGAAAGAATAAAAAAGAGTATCCGCTCGGATACTCTTTTCTTTTTTCGGTTATTTCAGTTTACTTCATCAGATCTTCCGGGAACAGTTCTTCCATCAGAGTCGTGATCTCATCGATACTGAGACCCTGCCCTTCCTTGCTGCCGCGGAAACTGATGGTGTGGTGTTCACCGGCGATGTCGAAGGATGCGAGGCTGACGGAAGGTTCCGTTCCTTCACATTCGATCTTGAGACCCTTGTATTCCTCTTCCCAGACATCCGGATATTCGTTGAAATCTCCTGCGAGATCTCTTCCGGACAAAGTCAGAGATTTACGGATGACCATCTCGTTGTCACCGCTGCGGTAGATCGCCGAGAAGATCCCCGGCATGCTCATATAGGTGTGGAAGGATACGGCGTTTCCCCCTTTCGGCAAGGCTCCCGCATCGATCTCGTTGAATTCGACTCCGGCTTCCTTGACGGCCTTGTTCAATTCATCCGTTTCGATCCACGGATTGATCATTCCGTCCGTTTCCGTCGGTCTTTCGAAATCCCTCACGAAGACGACGTCCTGATCGCCGTTGTCGTTCTTGTCGTTGACCCAGATCAGAGCCTTGTCTTCTACGGTGAACGCACCGGTCCCGTCGGTATAGACTTCCGTTTCCTTCACGGTCTCATCTTCTCCATAGGTAAGGATCTTCTTGATGCCGTCCCTGTAGTTCAGGACCTTGGTCTCTGCATCGTATTCGGCATGCATCTGCCAGTGGACAGTCTCATAGGCACTGGAGCTCCAGTCGATCGTGATGTCGCCGTTCTCTTCCAGTTTCAGCATGCCTCTGCCGGCGATCTCGTCGTAGTAGTTCCCCAGGATCTCTTCCGGGATGGCGACAGAGGGTTTCTCTGCCGGAGTTTCCTGCTTCGTGCAGGCGCAGATCATCGTCATTATAAGGATGACGGCGATCGCTTTCATCAGTTTATGTTTCACTTTGATCTCCTTTCGTGTTTATATATAATGTACCGATTCAATGGTATCATATTTATATATGACGGAGGTTTTATGATGAAAAAAGTTATTGCGTTAAGTCTGTTCTTCCTGCTGCTGATCAGCGGCTGCAGCAAGAGCGATGACCCGAAAGAACTGCTTAGAAAAGCATATGAGAAACAGTCTCAGTTGAGTTCCTACACCTATGAAGGAACCATGAACATATCTTCGGGAGAGGAAGACGGAGCCGGCTTCACTCTGCCAATCGACATGACCGTGATGATAGACAACAAAGGTACTGCCGATACGGCCGACGACGAAGGCTACTCCCTGGTCGGTCTCTCCGTCTTCGGACAGAAGTCCGTAACGGAATCCTGGACAGTAGGTAATACCGTCTATAGCGATGACGGCTACAATAAGACCACTTCCCAGATCGAAAGCCCAGATTTCGCTCAGAATCTGGAAAAGACGATCTCGGCCATCATCGACAATGCCGACAGCATCACCGTGGAGAAAGACGGTGACAACAGGATCATGCATGTGACGCTGAAGGAAGGCTCGGCTGCCGATCTGCTTTCCGGACTCGGAGAAGATCTCACCGATATTGCCGGAACAGGCGACAGCGGCAACGTCCGTTTCAACGACATCGTCTTCACCATCGACAAGGAAGGCTACATCCGTACGGTCAAGCTTTCCGCCCAGTCGGAATCCGAGGAGCTGAAGCTCGACATGAATATCGAACTCACCCTCAAGGACGAAGGAAGGACCGTGATCCCTGCCTTTGATCCGGCGGAATTCACCGATCAGGGAAGCGACGAACCGGAAGAAAGCTACGGTGACGGCAGCTATGAAGACATCCTGTTCGACGACGGCGTCGAGATCCTCATCTACATGGATGACTTCGATAAATTCATGTGCTACTTCGATGATGAGGAACAGTCCCTGATCATCTTCAATAACGATGCGATCCTGTGTGAAGGTCTCTTCGTCAACGGAGACTTTGCGCAGCAGCTGTACGATGCGGTCCTCTCCGGAGACGTAAGCTATCCGATCCGCTACGAAAGCGAACCGCTCACCTACGGTGCCAATGCGAAGATGCTGGTGGGATTCAGCCCGAACGACAGCGAAATGTTCAACGCGAATACTCCGTTCAGCATCATCACCTTCGATGACGGAGACATCGGTCTGATCTTCGTCGGCTACGGTACCGAAGAAGAATTCAAGGCAGCCATGGATCAGATCAGCTTTGATCTGTACACGGAACAGCAGTAGGATATGAAGAATCTGCTGGATGAACACCGGGAAGAACTTTTCGCCCTGGGCGACAGGCTCTTCCGCAATCCCGAACTGGGATACAAGGAATTCAAGACAAAACAGATCCTGACGGAATATTTTGAAAACCACGGTCTGAAAGTCGAAGACCTGGGCTATCGCACCGCCTTCCGGGTATCCGTCGGAAGCGGAGCCCCCCACATCGGTCTGATCGCTGAACTCGATGCGATCCCGACGCTGGGCCATCCTTTCGCAAACAAGGACGACCATGCGGCGCACAGCTGCGGCCATTCGACCCAGTGTGCGATCATGGCCTATGCCCTGGTCCATCTGAAAGACAGGATCAGGAAAGGTACGGTCACTCTCTACTTCACCCCGGCTGAGGAATTCACCGACGTCCCCTTCCGCAAGAAACTGATCCGCAACGGAGAGATCAGATATATCGGCGGCAAGGTAAACATGCTGACAGGAGGATGCTTCGACAGGGAAGATCTCTTCATCCATCTGCATACGATGGGACAGAGCGACTATCACTTCTCTTTGAACAGCACCCTTGCGGGCTTTATCTACAAGGAGATCACCTTCCATGGCAAGGCTGCCCATGCGGCAGTGGCCCCGCACAACGGCGTCAACGCCCTGAATGCCTTCGTCCTCTTCGACAACGCGATAAACATGCTGAGGGAGACGTTCAGGGAAGAAGACTATATCCGCATCCACGGCATCCTGCGGGAAGGCGGACAGACGGTCAATTCCATTCCGGAAAGAACGGTCTATGAATGCTACGTCCGTTCCCTGAATCAGGAAGCTCTGAAGGATACGGCTGCGAAGGTCGACAATGCCGCAAAGCACTGTGCCAAAGCCATCGGCGCATCCGTTACGATCCGCAATACCCCGGGCTATCTGCCGATGCATCAGTCGCGGGCGATCAACGACGTGATCCGGAAATACATGCTGAAATTCTGCAAGCCAGCCGAGATCCATGAAGATGAGATCTCCATGGCAGCCGGAGACCTCGGGGATCTGTCCCTGTTCAAACCGACCGTTCAGTTCGGTTACAGCGGTTTCGGCGGCAACTGTCACGGAAAGGATCTGTGCATCCTGGACAAGGACAGAGCCTATCTGGAACCTTCGAAGATCGTCTGTGACACTGTAATGGATCTGCTGAACGATCCCGATCAGGTAAAGAAGATAAAGAAGGAGTTCAAGCCTTCTCTCACCAAGGAAGAATACCTCGCCTATCTCGGATAGCGAGGTTTTCTTTTGTCTGTGAAATAAGATAGAATTATCTATGGAAAACGAGGAAAAAACTATGAATAAAAGACCGTTTATCATCGATTGCGATACCGGTACGGATGATGCGATCGCCCTTCTGGCCGCCTTCGGCTGTCAAGAGATCGATCTCCTGGGGATCACCTCCGTCAACGGAAACGTCCGGGAAGAATTCACTTCCCGCAACAATCTCGATCTGTGCGAATACGTCGGATTCAAAACTTCTGTCTGTCACGGTGCAACGATGCCTCTGACATCCGGCTACCGCAATTCCAGCGATACGACCCACGGTCAGACCGGTCTGGGTTCCATCGTCCTGCCGGAAGCAAAAAACACGGATTTCGATCCGCGGATGGCGTCACAGTTCCTGTATGAAACGGCTTTGAAATGTCAGGGTGAACTGGAACTTCTGGTGATCGGTCCGATGACCAACATCGCCCTATCCCTCATTCAGTATCCGGATTTCAAGGATCTGATCAGACACCTCTGGTTCATGGGCGGAAGCGTCTGGGGCGGCAACGTGTCTACCAACGCCGAGTTCAATATCTGGGCGGATCCGGAGGCAGCACATACCGTCTTTATGAGCGGGATCCCGATGACGATGGTCGGCCTTGATGTCACCCTCAAAGCCATTATGACAACAGAAGACATCGCAGAGCTCAGGGAGCACGGAACGAAAGCTTCCGTACTGGCAGCCGACCTTCTGGATTTCATGGCGAAACGTCACGAAAAAGGCGGAGAAGACATCATCATGCACGACGCTCTGGCGCTGGCTGCGGCAGTCTATCCCGGATGCATGGAATATGAGAACTACTGGATGGACGTCGAAACAAGAGGCGACTACACCAGAGGACACACCTTTGCGGATGTCAGAAACAGACTGAAGAAAGAACCGAACGTCTCTGCGGCACTGAAAGTCGACGTACCGGCTTTCCGCAGATGGCTCGTAGACAAGATCAATCATTACAAAGGAGAATAGACATGTCCGAATTCAACGGTACACCGCACAACAGTGCGAAGATCGGCGACATCGCCAAGACGGTCATCATGCCGGGAGACCCCCTGCGGGCGAAATTCATCGCCGAAACATTCCTGAACGACGTGAAGGAATTCAACCATGTCCGGAACATGCTGGGATATACCGGCACATACAAGGGAGTTCCAATCTCCGTCATGGGACATGGGATGGGAATCCCTTCCATGGGGATCTATTCCTACGAATTATACAAGTTCTACGGTGTGGAGAACATCATTCGCATCGGTTCCTGCGGCGGCTATCTACCGCAGATGAAGCTGTTCGACGTGATCCTGGTGGAAGCTGCCTACAGCGATTCCACCTTCGCCAGAACGGCCTACGGATACGAAGAGGATCTGATGTATCCCGACAAAGAACTCACGAAGAAACTGGAAGAGATGGCTGATGCAAAAGGAAAACATCTCTATAAGGG
>JAEEGL011761087.1_pt1 | contig 30065 bp, 18 predicted proteins | sample 9134231 | NCBI WGS metagenome assembly JAEEGL01 (sample SAMN16246548, study PRJNA631951) | gut metagenome | biome: gut microbiome; feature: rumen; material: fiber-attached | host: Bos | place: Iran: Karaj | collected 2018-10 | reverse complement strand
GCGGTAGGAAATAATTGATCATGAAATAGAGTGAAGTACGCCATAAAAAAAACACCTCCAGATACCTAAATTGTATCAAAAAGGTGATAAATGATAGAAAAAAGGCTGCCAGAAACTAATTTAGTTTCTTAACAGCCCCTTTTTATTTTGCTTAAAAAGTATAATTTAATAATATTGGAATGTATAGTATAATATAAAAACAACTAGCGGTTGATTTTTATTAAACTAATAATCCATTGTTTGAGGGTAATTAATTCTCTATAATGAAGCTGTGGAGGAAGATAATGGATAGAAATAATAAATACGTAGTATTCGATAGATTTGAAAGATCAGTTTGGTTAAAAAGACATTTTTTTGATGAGTTAGAACATTGGGGCTATAAGTTGGTAAAAGATTTTGAAGACCAAGCATTAGCGATATTAAAAATCAAAGAGAAGTATTATTTTACAATGTTCTTTGCCTTAGGAGAAAATGAATATGATACAAAGCCAACGAAGGAAAGTTTAAATGCACTTAAAGAATATGCTTCGATATATGGTAAAAATGTAAAACCTGCTGTGTTACCATTAGAAATTGAGGGATTTAGCAGATGTAATAATCCTTATAAACTAAAAGTGAAATCCCATTTTAGAAACGTTAGATTTTTTTATCACGGATTATATGATATAGATGGAAATCTAATAATATTTGATGATTTACCAAGTTGTTAAATGAATGACATAATCTATCCACTTTGGATGGATTATTTTCTTTTTTAAACACCTAATAATTACGAGGAGATCTTAAAAGAATTATTTCCATTATCTTAATTTTGATTATATATGGTTATACTTTTTTTTGTTTCTTGCATCCTTGCCAAACACAAAAGATACTTATTCTAAAATAATTATTGTTTGATTATTATAATTTCAAAAATAAAACAACAAAAGCAGGACTTCTCGCCCTGCTTTTGTTTTGCCATAAATGGCTTGTTTAAGCCATTTTTATTTATATACTAGTTTAAGAATTCATTTTTTATTCGAGTTTGTTTTAACTTGTAAATATACTTATTATCATAAAGTTAGTTGACACTAACTTACGGAAGTGGTATTATATTTGATAGTTAGCTATAACTAACCTAAAAGGGAGAGGTTTATTATGAGTTCGTTATTACAAAAGATTCTTGCGATACATTCATCGCCAGCTATATGTGGTATAAAGTCTGCTAATCTAATTAATTTGAAGATTACAGATGAATTATACGAAGAAATAGAAGAACTTAATAGAAAATATCCTAATCTCTATTTTTATGTTTTAAAAAATGATGGTTCAAATGCTTTAATACTTATTTATAGAAAACAAGTATTAGAAAGAGTTCTATTCAAAGAAGATAATAAGTCTTTTTTGAAAAATATAGGATATGACACAACAAGTGTTGATACTATGCTTGAATCATTGAAAGAAAGAATTAATGAAGATTCTTTTCCACATGAAATTGGAGTTTTTTTAGGATATGATTTATCAGATATTAAGTCATATATTGATGGTAAAGAATGTTTATATGTAGGATATTGGAAGGTATATTCAAACGTTGAGAAGAAAAAAGAAATATTTGAAAAATATACTAAATGTAAGAATGTTGTAATAAAAATGATTGATAAAGGATTTCCAATAGAAAATTTTATGAGGTAAAAGGAGATATTTTAAAATGAAAAGAATAGTTGTTTATTGGACTGGAACAGGAAATACAGAGGAGATTGCAAATAAGATTGCTGGCGATTTAGGTTGTGATGCATTAAATGTTAATGCAACTACACCAGATGATGTGTTAGAAAATGATCTAATTATTTTTGGTTGCCCTGCAATGGGAGCTGAAGAATTAGAGGATGCAGAATTTAAACCATTCTACGATGAAGTAATGGCTAGTATCGGAGATAAGAAGGTTGCTTTATTCGGCTCATACGGCTGGGGCGATGGTGAATGGATGAGAAATTGGGAGGCTGAAGTTGCATCTAATTTAGTAACAAGCGGGCTAATTGTAAATGGAGGCGCATCTGATATTGATGATGGCGCATATCAAGAATTTATTGATGCATTAAATTAATAGTAGTAGTTTGGGAGATGAGATTATGTTCATATCTATTGATAATATTGAAAAGTCATATGGAGAAGGCGAAAATAGATTTCAAGTACTAAAAGGAATATCATTTCAAGTCGAAAAAGGCGAAATGGTCGTATTATTAGGACCTTCAGGATCTGGTAAATCTACTTTATTAAATATTATTGGTGGTATTGATACATTAGATAAAGGACGTGTTGGTATAGATAACGAATATATTGAAAATATGTCCGAAAAAGAAAGGATTGCATATAGAAGAAAGAATCTAGGCTATGTATTTCAAAGCTATAATTTGATACCTAATTTAACAGTTAGAGAAAATATAGAGGTTGGAGCCTATTTATCTAAAAATCATTTAGATATTGAAGAATTATTATATGTATTAGGACTTAAGAAACACGAAAATAAAATACCTGCACAATTGTCAGGTGGGCAGCAACAAAGAACGTCAATTGGTCGTGCAATTATTAAGAATCCAAATTTGTTGTTATGCGATGAACCAACAGGAGCTTTAGATAGTGATACTTCTAAGCAAATCTTAGAATTAATCGAAAAGGTTAAAGAGAAATATAATACATCAATTATTATGGTCACTCATAATGAAAACATTGCTAAAATGGCGGATACAATTATTAGATTAAAGGATGGGAAAATACAATCTATTAATAAGAATATCTATAAAGTAAAGGCAAGTGATCTTGAATTATGAGAAATCCATTATTTAAAAGATTACCTAGAGAGTTTAAAAAGGATATTATTAAATACATTGTAATGTTTCTATTTTTAACATTACCAATAGCCTTGTGTAGTGGCTATATGATTGGTAATGATTCAATGATAAAAACTTATTATGAGGGTATAGAGAAATATAATCTAGAGGATGGTCATTTTACTACAATAAGTAGCATGGATGATAACTTAATTGAAGAACTAGAACAAGAAGAGAATATAGCAATCTATAAGCTTTATTACAAGGATGAATTAGCATCATCTGAAAGCACCATTAGACTATATAAAATCACCGATAGAAATGAAATTAATAAGTGGTGTGTTCATCGTGGGGTGCTACCAGAGGGAAATAATGAGATAGCACTCGATAGACTTTACTGTGAAAATAATAAAATAAATATTGGTGATGTCATTAAAATATCAAATATAGAATTTAAGGTTACTGCCTATATTTCTTTATTTGATTATTCATCTTTATTTAAAAATAATACAGATTCAATGTTTGATGCTAATAAGTTTTCAATATCTTTAGTAAGTGATGAAGCATTCAATAATATATCAAATGATAATTTGATTTATAATTATGCTTATTTATATCCTGAAAGATTAAACGATAAGGAAGCTCACGATAGAACAATTAATTTAAGTAAAAATATCTATACAAAATTATTATTAAATGGCAACAAGCTTGATAGCCTGCTTTCGAAAGAAGATAATCAAGCAATCAATTTTACAATTGATGATTTAGAAGGCGATTTAACAATGATGCTAATATTTGGCGCTATTATTGTCTTTGGTTTAGCATTTGTGTTTGCGTTATCGATTAAAAGTCAAATCGAAGGTGAAGCAAAATCAATTGGTACATTAAAAGCTATGGGATATAAAAATAGAGAGCTTTTAGTTCAATATTTAATATTACCCACATTAGTAACATTATTAGCTGGTGTATTTGGTAATCTATTAGCTTATACATGGCTAAAGACTTATATAGTTAACCTATATTACCATTCATATTCTTTACCATTATATACAACTTTCTATAATCCCAAGGCGTTATTATATACAACAATATTACCTATTATTATGGTACTAATTATAAATTTCTTAGTTATATTAAGGGTATTATTAATACCTAGTTTAAATTTATTAAGAAATCAATTAATGACTAAAAAGAACAAGAAGGTTATGAAGCTTAGCCATAAGATTAATTTTATTTCTAAGTTTCAAACAAGAGTAATATTACAAAATAAAGGAACATATATTGCATTATTTTTTGGTACATTACTAGCTTCTATAATTTTATTATTTGGTTTAATGATGAATCCTTTATTAGATCATTATAAGGATGAAGTAATAAAGTCACAAATCGCTCCATATCAAACGATATTAAAGGTAGATATGGATGGCTTAGAAGGCGAGAAATTATATGTAAAAACCATTGATTATGAGAATGATCAAATTATGATCTTTGGACTTGAAAAATATGGAGATAATTCAAAATATTTAAATAATCTATCTATAAGCGATATTAATAATGTTATTGTTTCATCAGGCTTAAAATCAAAATATGGATTTAAAAACGGAAGCATTATAAAGCTTGAAGAAAAATATACAGACAATAAATATAGATTCAATATTGAGGGTGTATATGATACAACAGGTACTCTAGCAATATTTATGGATGCTGATTATTTTAAGGAAACATTTGATGATTATTTAACATCATATTTTTCTGATAATAAACTAAATTTAAGTGATGAATATATTTATAAAGTCATTTCACTAGATGATTTAATTCTTGTATCTAATCAGCTAGCAGATTCTATGGGTAGAGTATTTGTATTATTTACCGCTATATCAGTTATATTGTTTGCATTACTAATATTCTTACTTGCCAAGATTGTTATTGAAAAGAATCAAAATCAAATATCTATGCTAAAGATTATTGGATATAAGACCTTTGATATTAATAAAATATATAATGTTTCAACCGGAATTATTACGATTTTATCTTTGATAATTTCAACATTTATCGCTCAATTTTTTATAAAGCTTGCGTGGGATATCATATTAAAAACAAAAATGAGTGGTTGGCTTGATTTTTATGTAGCTCCATACTTATATCCAATTATATTTGGAATAGGTGTAGTAGCTTTCTTGGTCGTATATTTAATTGAATCAAGAAAAATATCAAAGATTAATTTAGCATTAGCACTTAAAGATAATGCATTATAGGAGGGAGAAAATTGGAAAAGAGAAAAAGAGGCTTACTTGCAATATTATATGATTATGCCGGTAAAAAGAAAAAGTATTATACGTTTAGTATAATTACATCTTTATTATCTGTAGCATCGGGTATCATTCCGTTTTATTTCATAGCTAGTATTATTAATAGGCTAATTGATGGAAATATGGAATTTAGTGATTACGCTATAGATATCATTATGTTATTAGTATTTTTCTTTTTGAAGGGTGCTTTTCATATTATTTCTACAAGCCTCTCACATATCGCAGCCTTTCAAACAATTAAAGGTGTAAGAAAAAGAGCAACTGATTCACTTGCATTAGCATCACTTGGAGATGTAAAAGCACATAATTCTGGTTCACTTAAAAATACATTATGTGAAAGAATTGACTCAACTGAAACGACACTAGCTCACGTAATACCTGAAGTAACAGGAAGCTTAATTGGCTTTTTAGCTACAGTCATTTATTTGATGATATTGAATTGGCAGATGGGATTAATATCTTTAATCACTTTAGTAATTGGAATAGTTGCGTATATGACCATGTCCATTGGATATCAAAAGTATTATAGTAATACAATCCAAAAGACTAAGGTATTAAATGATACTGCAGTTGAATATATCAATGGAATTGAAGTTATTAAAGCATTTGGAAAAAGTGAAGTATCTTATAATAAATTTAAAAAGGCAGCTAAAGAAGGAGCTGATTGCTTTGTTGATTGGCAAAGACATTGTAATATCGCATTTACAATAGCGATGACAATAGCTCCATATACATTACTTGCTGTATTACCTTTAGGTGGATTACTATATTACAATGGAATAATTACATTAAATATATTCGTAATTTCTATTCTAATGTCAATTGGATTAATTGCCCCACTTATTAACGCAATGGGACATTTTGATGATATTGCCAAGGCTAAGACTATTTTTGCTGAAATTGATGAGATTGTTTCTTTAAAAAGTCTTGATAGACCCAAAGAATCTAAAAAATTACCAAGTGATTCGTCTATTTCATTAAAAAATGTATCCTTCGGATACGATAATGAAGAAGTGCTACATAATGTTAATTTAGATATAAAGTCAGGCACCCAGGTAGCATTAGTTGGTCCATCGGGTGCTGGTAAATCTACCATTGCTAAATTAATAGCATCATTATGGGATCCAAATAAAGGAGATATTTATATTGGTAATGTAAATATTAAGGATTTATCGCTTGAAGATTACAACAAAATGGTTTCTTATGTATCACAAAATAATTATTTATTTAATATTTCTATAATGGAAAATATTAGAATAGGTAATTTGAATGCTACAGATGAAGAAGTAATTGATGTTTGTAAAAAATGTGGTGTTCATGATTTTATTATGAATCTTGAAAATGGATATAATACTATAGTTGGTGATTCTGGCTCTCACTTATCAGGCGGTGAAAGACAAAGAATATCTATAGCAAGAGCTATGATGAAAAATTCTAAAATAGTAATATTAGATGAAGCTACTGCTTACACAGATCCTGAAAGTGAAGCAGTAATCCAAAAATCATTATCTTATTTAATTAAAGATAAGACTGTAATAGTAATTGCCCATAGATTATCTACCATTATTAATAGTGATGACATTATATTAGTCAATGATGGAAAAATAGAAGAGACTGGTAAGCATAATGAATTACTTCAAAAATCTATTCTTTATAAGAATATGTGGGAAGCACATATTGAAGCAAAGGATGGTGATTTAAATGCTTAAAATGTTAAAGATGTTTTTCTCATTTTGTGATAAGAAAAGAAGAAAACAATTCTATTTAGCTATAGTATTAACTGTTTTAATGGGTTTATGTGAAGCAGCTAAGCTTCCAGCCATTTGGTATTTATTTAAAAATGTATTTGAAGGTACTTTTACTTTAAATACAATTCTAATATCATTTTTAATCATGCTAATACCAGTATTATTATCTATGGTATTTAGATATATGTCTTCTATGCTACAGGTTGAAGGTGGATATTCAACTGCTGCAGAAAAAAGAATTGAAATTGCAGAGCATTTAAGATATGTTCCAATGGGATATTTCAATAATAATTCATTAGGTTATATTACATCTGTTACAACAAATACAATGGAACAGCTAGCTGATATTGCAACTAGAGTGGTTATGCTTGTAACAACAGGATTAATAAATACAATTATTGTAGTCGGATCATTATTCTTCTTTGATTATAGAATAGCCTTAGTAGCATTAGCTGGTGTAATTATTTTCTTATTATTTAATTCAATTATTAAATATCAAGGAAAGAAGTTTGCTCCAGATAAGGAAAAGGCTGATTTAGGTGTATTATCTACTACATTAGATTATGTATTAGGTATATCTGAGGTAAAATCATATAATTTGTATGGAAAGTATTCTAAGAGATTAGATAAAGCTAATGATTACGCATCTAAGGTTTATACTAAGGTAGAATTAAGTATGATTCCTGTACAAACAGTACAAACTTTTATTACAAGACTAATTGGTGTAGCTATGACAATAGTAGCAATCCTATTATTCATTGGTGGCTATAATGATTTAGCTGTAACAATGACTGTAATTATTGCAAGCTATATTATTTACGCAAGCCTAGATTCTATGGGAACATTTAGTGCCTTATCTAAGGTTATAGAAAGATGCGTAGAAAGAGGAAATGATATTTTATCTATTGAAACAATGGATATAAATGGAAATGATTATGATACTACGACATCAAATATTGAGTTAAAGAATGTATCATTCTCCTACGACAAGAAAAAGATTATTGATAATGTATCATTAAAAATTAAAGAAAATACAAAGGTAGCTTTTGTTGGCCCTTCAGGTTCCGGTAAAACCACTATCTGCCATCTTATGGCAAGATTTTGGGATGTACAAGAAGGAGAAGTACTTCTTGATGGTAAGAATGTAAAGGACTATAGCATTGATTCATTAATGAATAATTTTACATTTGTATTCCAAAATGTATATTTGTTTAACGATACAATTTTAAATAATTTAAGAATAGCTAAAGCAGACGCAACAGAAGATGAAATCAAGAATGCACTAGATTTAGCTTGTTGTCAATTTGTATATGACCTACCTAACAAATTAAATACTGTGATTGGTGAGGGTGGTTCTACATTATCAGGAGGAGAATTACAAAGACTATCAATCGCTCGTGCTATATTAAAGGATTCTAAGATAGTTATTTTAGATGAGGCAACAGCTAATGTTGATCCTGAAAATGAAGAGAAGCTAATAAAAGCAATAGATGCTTTAACTAAAAATAAAACAGTAATTATGATTGCCCATAGATTAAAAACAGTTAGAAATTGTGATAATATTTATGTTATCGATGATGGCAAAATAGTAGAATCAGGCAAGCATGATGAACTAATGAAAATAGATGGCATTTATAAATCATTTATATCTGATAGAAAAGAAGCAGTTGGTTGGAAAATATAGTTAAAATGCAAAGAAAAAGATATTAAGCAGGAATATGTTCCTGCTTTTTATAATATATAAAGTCAAAACAAAAGCAGGCTTAATGCCCTTTTTTATTTTGCTTAAATATAGTATAATTTTTTAGAAAAGAGGAGTTTATAATATGAAAAAATATGATGAAGTAAAAAAAGTAATTTATGATCCAAAAAGTGATGATCCATTTACATTTTCTTACTATAATCCAGAAGAGGTTATATTAGGCAAGAAAATGAAAGATCATTTAAAGTTTGCTATAAGCTATTGGCATACAATAGATGCGTGCGGAACAGATATGTTCGGTGGCGACACTATGGATAAAAACTTTGGCAAGGATTATGGACTTGATAGATATAAGAAAAAAGCTGATTTCGCATTTGAACTTATGGATAAGCTTCAAATTGAATATTATTGTTTCCACGATGTTGATATCGCACCAGTTGGTAAAACACTTGAAGAGTCAATGAAGTATTTCAATGAAATGGTTGACTATATTTCAGAATTACAAAAGAAGCATAATAAGAAATTATTATGGAATACTGCAAATAACTTTGGCGATAAGATCTTTATGGCAGGTGCCGCAACATCTCCAAACGCAGATGTATTTGCGTGCGCTGCTGCGAAGGTTAAGGCTGGACTTGATGCCGCTAAGAAGTTAAATGCATCAGGCTATGTATTCTGGGGCGGAAGAGAAGGCTATGACACATTACTAAATACAGATATGGGATTAGAACTTGATAATCTAGCAAGATTTATGAAGATGGCTGTAGCTTATGCTAAGAAAATCGGCTTTAAGGGTTCATTTTATATTGAGCCTAAACCAAAGGAACCAACAAAGCATCAATATGATTTTGATGTAGCTACATGTATGAATTTCCTAAGAAAATATGGCTTAGAAAAAGATTTCAAGATGAATATTGAAGCTAACCACGCAACACTTGCTGGTCATACATTCCAGCATGAATTATATACTGCAAGAGTAAATGATTCATTTGGTTCAATTGATGCAAATCAAGGTGATTTATTCCTAGGCTGGGATACAGACCAATTCCCTACAAATGTATATGATACAACTATGTGTATGTATGAGGTTTTAAAGGCTGGAGGATTTACTGATGGCGGCTTAAACTTTGATGCTAAAACTAGAAGACAATCAAATACGTTTGAGGATATTTTACTTGCATATATCGCTGGTATGGATACATTCGCGCTTGGCTTAAGAAAGGCTGCCGAATTAATTGAATCTAAAAAGCTAGATAGCTTTATTAAAGAAAGATATGATTCATATACTAAGGGTATTGGTAAAAAGATAGTAGATGAAGATACTGATTTTGAAGAATTATATAATTATGCATTAAAAATAAAAGATATTAATGTCTCAAGCGGAAGACAAGAATATCTTGAACAAATGATTAATAAGGTTTTATTTAAGTAATATGTATATTGGACTAGATTTAGGAACAAGCTCTTTAAAGGGCTTATTAATAGATGAAAAAGCAAATATTATAAAATCAAAATCTGTATCCTATAATATTTCATATCCAAAGCCTTTATATAGTGAACAAGATCCACTTGATTGGTTAAATGCAGTAAAGGAAGTATTAAAGTATTTAAGTCAAACTATAGAGGATGATATTAAAGGTATATCAATTGCAGGACAGATGCATGGCTTAGTTTTACTTGATGAAAACGATAATGTATTAAGACCATGTATATTATGGAATGATGGTAGAAGTAAGGATGAATGTAATTATTTAAACAATGAGGTTGGCATTGATATCTTAAAAGAAAATACTGCCAACATTGCATTTGCGGGATTTACTCTTCCTAAGCTTTTGTGGGTTTATAATAATGAAAGAGAAATATTTAATAAGATAAATAAAATAATGCTACCAAAGGATTATATTATTTATTCTCTTACAGGAAAATTTGTATCTGATTATTCAGATTCTGCGGGAACATTATATTTAGATGTTAAGAATAAATGCTATTCAAAATATATTTTAGATTTATGCCATATTAAAGAATCATGGCTTCCAAAGCTATGTGAAAGCTTTGATATAATTTCAAATCTAAAGCCTGAATATAATTTGAAAAATGCGAAGCTTATTTGTGGTGGTGCAGATAATGCAATGGCTGCCATTGGCTCTGGTGTCATAAATGATGGTGATGTAATGCTATCACTTGGTACAAGTGGTACAGTATTAATCTCATCAGATAAATTCATTAATCCAAAGAATCCATCTATGCATTCATTTAATCATTCTAATGGTAAGTATCTATTATTAGGATGTATCCTTGAGGCGGCATCTGCCTATAACTGGTTTATAAAGGATATTTTAAATGTTGATTTTAATGTTAATATTAATGAAAATATACTAGGTGAAAATAAGGTTTATTTTCTGCCATATTTAATGGGTGAAAGAACACCACATAATGATATGGATGCGAAAGGCTCATTTATTGGATTAACTCCTGTAACTTCTAAGGAGGATATGTCATTATCAGTATTAGAGGGTGTAGCATTCGCGTTAAATGATTCCATTGAAATCGCAAGAAAAGAAGGAATAAAGATAAATAATATTGTTATCTGTGGTGGTGGATCTAAAAATCCACTTTGGTGTAAAATAATTTCTAATGTATTAGATGTTAATGTTTATAAGGCAAATACAGAAGAAGGGCCAAGCTATGGAGCCGCATTATTATCTTATATTTCAATTAATAGTAAGAATGTTAACGATGTTAAATCATTAATCGATTATAAGCTTATAGAAAAGCCTGATAATTTATTAGTAGAAAAATATAAAAAGAAATATCAAACATTTAAAAAGATGTATCCAGCATTAAAGGATATTTTTAAAGAATTATAAAAAAATATTTTTGGGTTGCTCGCATTTTGCAACATAAGAAAGTTATACTATAGGTGTCTTAATAAAAAAGACATCAAAATGTAAATTTCGTTTCTCCCAATTAAAAAAGCAAATCCTGTTTAAAAACAGGACTTGTTTTTTTATCTTCTATTTCGAAAACAAAAAGGAATTTGTTTGTATCTATTTTCTTAGAATAAACCGGGCCTGTATATACATCCTCGATTAGCTTTTTAACAAGACTATTAAAAGATTAGGTGGAGTCTTAGAAAGAACAGAGGTTGATCCAGAGGATAATATTTATCTAATGTATACTGGATTAATGTATCTGAATCATTAGATGATAATAAGGATTTTTTTGAAAAATATATAAAATAAATTTAAGGGTAGAATTAGAAAGTTCTACCCAATTTTTATATTAAATATAATATTTTGATTATCAAATTGAAATTATTTTGTTATAATAAATAATAATATTAAATTTCGGCAATTAAAATTTTAACAAGAAAAGTGGTGTTTTTATGCAAATGGAAGATGATGCAATTATTGCATACGAAAGTACAGTAAGAAAAACTTGCTTTTATTCTAATTTAATATTCTTCATATGCCATTTAGCATATTTACTATTTTTCTTTTTAACAGGGATATATATTCTTGCATGGTTAAATCTAGGTAATTCTATATTATATGGTTTAATGTTTTTGTTAGTTAAGTATGGAAAATATGGCGTATATGCAGTTATAACTGGTGCTGAAATCACAGCGTTTATGACATTTGCAACAGCGTTGTGTGGCTTTCAAGCAGGCTTTCATTTGTGTTTAATAGGATTATGTGTTTTAGTATATTTTTCTGGATATTTTTCAGTTCAAAAGACTAGAATAATAAGACCACAATATTGGTGTTTAATGCTTTTAGCATTATATATATTCTTATATTTTTACTGTTTATTTAATCCACCAGTATATGATTTAACTAATTGGGTAAAATCTTTCCTATTTGTTGGCCACGCGTTAATAGTATTTAGCTTTATAACAATATTCTTATATGTATTTGTAAGATATGTTTTAAAGCTTGAAAAAAGAATTAAAACAGAATCAAGAACAGATAAGCTTACTCAGGTAGCGAATAGATATGGCTTAATTGAATATGTAGAAGCTTTAGATGATAAGAATAATTATTATTTATCTATTTTTGATATTGATGATTTTAAGCTTGTAAATGATGAGCATGGGCATATATGTGGAGATCATATGCTATTTGAGATTGCAGAAATTGCAAAGAATAACTCATTAGATGATTTCGTATCTAGATATGGTGGAGAAGAATTCGTAGTCATTACTAGAATAGATGATAATGCTTTAAATAAAATTGAAGATATTAGAAGAAAAATTGAAGAGCATGTTTTTAATTTTAATAATCTAAATTTACATGCAACAGTAACAATAGGTGTATCTAAGTATGATGAGGGTATGTCTATTGATGACTGGATTATGAAAGCAGATAAAAGATTATATGATGGAAAAACAAGCGGAAAGAATAAGGTTGTATTCTAATTAAAGTAGGTTTTATTATATCATTAAAAAATGACTTGGAAAATCTAATTTATACGAATGATAAGTTCGTTAAATGTGAAGAATTATAGAAAAAATAAGTGTAAACGTTAACACCAATGGTTAAAAACGTTTACTTTTTTTATTCTCATTTTATTCATATATAATGAAAATTGAAGAAAACGTTTAAGACTCATTTATAAAAATTAATAGGAAAAAGGAGACGATTATTTATGGAAGAAAAGGTATTAAGTCCAGAAGAAGAAGTTGATTTATTAGTTCAAAAAGGATTAAAGGCATTAGATGAATATGCATCTTATGACCAAGAAAAAATCAACTACATTGTTGCTAAATGTAGTGTCGCAGCATTAGATGCTCATGGTAGCTTAGCAAAATATGCTATTGAAGAAACAGGTAGAGGCGTTTTCGAAGACAAGGCAACAAAGAACTTATTCGCATGCGAATATGTAACCCATAATATGAAAAGAGTAAAGACAGTTGGTATTATCTCAGAGGATCCAGTAACTGGTATGACTGAGGTTGCAGAGCCAGTAGGTGTTATTGCTGGTATCACACCTGTAACAAACCCAACATCAACTGCTATATTTAAATCATTAATAGCAATTAAAACAAGAAATCCAATTATTTTTGGATTCCACCCAAGTGCACAAAATTCAAGTGCCGCAGCAGCAAAGATTGTTTATGATGCTGCTATAGCTGCAGGTGCTCCAGAAAATTGTATTCAATGGATTGAGCATCCTTCAATGGAGGCAACAACAGCATTAATGAATCATCCAGGTGTTGCAACAATTTTAGCAACTGGTGGTAATGCAATGGTTAGAGCAGCTTATTCATGTGGTAAGCCTGCACTAGGTGTTGGAGCTGGTAATGTTCCTGCTTATTTTGAAAAGACATGTAATCTACGTCAAGCAGTTAATGATGTTATTATGTCAAAGTCATTTGATAATGGTATGGTATGTGCATCAGAGCAAGCTGTAATAGTAGATAAAGAAATATATGATGATGTAAAAGCTGAATTTAAGAAATATGGCGTTTACTTTGCAAATAAGGAAGAAAAGAAAAAGCTTGAAGCATTTATGTTTGGAGTAAATTCTAAGGAGGATTGTCCAAATGCTAAATTAAATCCAACAGTTGTAGGTAAATATGCAACTTGGATTGCAGAGCAAGCAGGCTTTAGTGTTCCTAAGAATACAGTAATTATTATTGCAGAATGTAAGAGTGTTGGAGTTGAAGAGCCACTTACAAGAGAAAAGCTTTCTCCAATTTTAGCTATGCTTAAATCAAATTCAACTGATGAAGGCTTCCAACTTTCAAAGCAAATGGTTGAATTCAATGGTTTAGGTCACTCAGCTGCTATCCATACTGCATCTCATGAGCTTGAGGTAAAGTTTGGTGATTTAGTTCCTGCAATTAGAATTATTTGTAATTCACCATCAACATTTGGTGGTATTGGTAATGTATATAATTCCTTCATTCCATCCTTAACTTTAGGTTGTGGTTCTTATGGCCACAACTCAGTTGCTGGAAACATTGGACCAGTTAACTTACTAAATATTAAGAAGGTCGGAAGGAGAAGAAATAATATGCAATGGTTTAAAGTTCCAGCTAAGATTTACTTTGAAAGAAATTCAATCGAATATTTACATCAAATGAAGGAAATGAAAAAGGCTTTAATCGTAACAGATAGATCAATGGTAGAGCTTGGATTTGTTCAAAAGGTTATTGACCAATTACAATTAAGAAGCCCTGAGGTTCCATATCAATTATTCTGTGATGTTGAACCAGATCCTTCAATTCAAACAGTACAAAAAGGTTTAACACTAATGCGTTCATTTGAGCCAGATACAATCATCGCACTTGGTGGTGGTTCATCTATGGATGCCGCTAAAGGTATTTGGTTATTCTATGAGCACCCAGATGTAAACTTCAATGACTTAAAGCAAAAGTTTATGGATATCAGAAAGCGTGCCTTCCAATATCCTGAACTTGGTAAGAAGGCTAAATTAGTATGTATTCCTACAACATCAGGTACTGGTAGTGAGGTTACACCATTTGCAGTTATTACTGATAAGACAGAAAATAAGAAGTACCCACTTACAGATTATTCATTAACTCCAACAGTTGCGATTGTTGACCCTGAATTTGTAATGACACTTCCAAGATCAATTACTGCAGATACTGGTATGGATGTATTAACTCATGCAACAGAAGCATATGTATCAACACTTGCAAATGACTTCACTGATGGTCTTGCAATTCAAGCAATTAAGCTAGTATTCCAATATCTTGAAAGATCATACACATATGGTGCTAATGACCCAGAGGCAAGAGAAAAGATGCATTCTGCATCAACTTTAGCTGGTATGGCATTTGCTAATGCATTCTTAGGTATGAATCACTCAATGGCGCATAAGGTTGGTGCTGAATTCCACGTACCTCATGGTCGTGCTAATGCGATTTTATTACCATTCACTATTAGATATAATGGTCAAAAGCCTCAAAAGCTTTCTACATGGCCTAAATATAATTACTATAAGGCTGATGAAAGATATGCAGAGCTTGCAAGAATCTTAGGACTTCCATCTTCAACAGTTGAAGAGGGAGTTGAATCTTACGCTAAGGCTGTAGGTGAATTAGGTAAAAAGGTTGGAATTAAGATGAACTTCGAAAGCCAAGGAATCGATAGAGATACTTGGATGAAGGCAGTTGAAAAGCTATCTTATTTAGCATATGAGGATCAATGCTCACCTGCTAACCCTAGAGTACCTATGGTAGAGGATATGCAAAGAATTTTAACAGAAGCATACGATACTAAAGAATTTTTAGATTAATATTTAACTTATAAGCGAGGTAAATTCCTCGCTTTGTTTTTTCTTAATTGACATCTATTATTTGATTTACAGAATGTTTTTGTTATATAATAAATTAATAGCGGATGTGATTGATATGGATAATAAAAGTGTGTTTAACCTAACGTTGTGTATTATTGCAATCTTTTTTTTGGGTATACATTCAGTTAGTATCTTTTTAAAGAAGAATAAGAGAAATGACGAAAAAAGTCTTTTTGCTTTTATCGTTTTTACTTATGTTCATTTTGCTACATATTTAACATTCACAATAATAAAGGTATATTATACAAGTAATGCCTTCATTATGGCTTTTTACACGACATTTTACATTATGAATAATATTGAGGCGTTATTATTATTTAATTACGCCACATCATATATCGCAGCCGATAAAAAGACAGTTAAGGTTACTAGTATAATAAATCTCCTTGTATTTGGTATATTAGTTTTACTTGATGTTATAAATTTATTTACTCATATATTTTTCTACGCAGAAGGCGGAATATATATGAGATCAAAAACAATGTTCATTTCGCAAATATATCAATTTGTGTCATTCGCGATAGTATTCTTCCTTACTTTATTTAATAAAAAGCTTAATGTAGTTGAAAAGGTATCCTTTGGTATATACTGCATATTACCATTTATTGCGATAATTGTTCAAAATTTCTTACCAGGCTATGCAATAGCTTATTTATCAATAATTGTTTCAATTGAAATATTATTCTTACTTGTTAATGTGAGAAAGAACACTGAGCTTGCAGAAGAAAAGGCTAAAAGATATGAGGCTGAAATTAAAACAATGATGTCTCAAATCCAACCACATTTCACTTATAATACATTATCTTCAATTTCAACTTTGATTAATATTAATCCAGAAAAAGCCCAAAATGCGCTAGATATATTTACAGATTATTTAAGAAATAATTTATCGTTATTATCTGATGCAAGCTTAATTCCATTTAAAGATGAATTAAGACATACAAAATTATATTTATTCTTAGAAAAAATGCGATTTGAGGAAAGATTAAATATAGTTTATGAGGTTGAAACAGGCGATTTCTTTGTCCCACCTCTTACACTTCAGCCAATAGTAGAAAATGCGGTGAAGCATGGAATACTTAAAAAGCTTGAGGGTGGAACTATTAAGATAAGAGCATACGAGGATAGCGTTGCCTATAATGTTGAGGTAATAGATGATGGTATTGGCTTTGATACTGGAATAATGAAGAAGCTAGATAATTCACATATTGGTATGAATAATGTTAAATATAGAATTAATTCAATGTGTAAGGGTAATATGAAAATAACAAGTGAAATTGGAAAAGGAACAACAGTTACTTTATCTTTTTATAAGTAGGAGGTGGATTAATGAAGGCATTATTAGTTGATGATGAAAAATTACAACTTTTAAGATTAGAAAAATGCGTTAAGGAAGTAATTCCTGATGCTATAACATTTGAATTCTCTAATCCAACAGAAGCATTAGAAGCTGCAAAAAAGGAACAAATAGATATTGCATTTTTGGATATTGAAATGCCTAATATAAATGGTATCATGCTTGCAAAGTCGTTAAAGAAGATAAATCCAAAAATTAATATCATTTTTGTTACTGCCTATAATGACTATGCATATGAGGCTATGAAGATTCACGCATCTGGCTATATTTCAAAGCCTGCGACTAATGCTAAAATTAAGCAAGAGGTTGATGGTTTAAGGTTCCCAATTGTTTTAGAGTCAACAAAGAAGCTTTCTTGTAAGTGCTTTGGAAACTTTGAAATTTTCGCAGATGGAAAGCCACTTAAGTTTACTTATAGTAAATCAAAGGAGCTATTAGCCTACCTAATAGATAGAGAGGGCGCTGCGATAAATATAAATGAGCTTAATGCTGTTTTATGGGAGGTTGACCATAAATCATATTTAAGAAATATTATTTCCGATGTTCAAAAAACATTGAAAGCAGTAGATGCTGCAGATTTCTTTATTAAAAGACATAACGAATGCTATATTGATGTATCAAAAATTGATTGTGATGCATATGAATATAAGAATAATAATCCTACCGCTATTAGAATGTATCGTGGTGAATATATGATTCAGTACGAGTGGGCGTTCTTTAGTGAGGAAAACTAAAGCCATTAGAATTTATTTCTAATGGTTTTTTCTTGTTGCACTTTTGTTGCACTCCTTGTGATATCATATAAACATATTAAAATCGATTATTATAAATGTTTATACTATCTTTCAGGAAGGAGTGTGGTTTATATGCCTACTGTAAATGAACTAAATGAAAGATTAAGTAGCACTTTATCATTACATGATAAGATGAGTCTCATATCAAGCTATGTTCTTGATTATGATGAAAAATCTAAAGACGAAGAAGTTAATGATGATTTGTATTTAATACTATATGAAGCAAAGAAAAGTATTGTCGAATTTTTAAATTATAACAAATCAGAGCTTGATGTTCTAGTCGATGAGGATCTAATGCGAAAATTTTTATTAAATCCTATTGAAGCATTAGAAAATCATTACTTGTCTAAGGAAGCTCAAATGATAATTAGACAAGAGGATGATACTCCACTATTTGAAAAGGTATCAAATATGGGAATAATCCTTCACGATGAAGAAAACAAATATAAGGATTATGAGAATAAAAAAGGTAATCCTTGGATGACCTTCATTGAAAGAAGAAAGAATACATTAATAGAGTTTGTATCAAATAAGCTTGAAAAACCAATCGATGAAACAATTAAAGATAATAAGCCAGGAATGTTTGAAAAACTATTTAGAAAAACATCCGATGAATATAATGAATTACTTAGTGCCATCAATGATTTCAATAATCACAGATTAGTTGATTATGGAAATGTAAGATTACTAGAGGCTGCGACTAAAAATTATGTTAAGCATAAGTTTCCTTCATATGATGGAATAAGCGATAATCCAAGCTTTGAAGGATTAGATAAGCTTAATAGTAAGAGTAAAGGTAGAATTGTATTCTGTAAAGCAATTCTAGAAGGCATTAATGAATTAAAGGAAAAAGAAAGATTAGAAGAACCAAATGATTCACTATCATTTAACGGTAATCAAGAAAATTTCCATGATGAGCTAAACAAGAATCTTGAAAGCTCAAATGAAAACCATATTGATGATTTAGATATGTCTATGAATAGCAATTGAATATAACTAAATATTAGTAATTTGTTAATATTTTTAGGCATGAGTATAGCCTGCCTTAATTTCATCTATTCATAATAATTTATTGTGCTATAATATCTTTTGAAAGAATTTGGTGATAGTATGAGTAAGAAGAATTTATATGGTTCATTTTTATTAAATATATTTACAGTTGTATCAGTGATAGTATGTATGACTATTACTATGTTAAGAAGCCCTGAATCGATTAAAACGTTCACTGTACAATCTAATTTTATTAGTGGTATTGTCGCAACAATAATAGTAGTTTTTGAGGTAATAATTATCCTAAAGAAAAAGGGTGATTTACCACACTGGCTAAAAATAGTTAAGATGGTAACAACTACAGCAGTTACGTTAACATTTTTAGTTGTTGTATTTTATTTAGGCTTTGTCGCAGTCGCAGAAGGCTATAGCTACTTTATATTGTTTAGAAGTACTAATCTTTGTTTCCACTTTTTAACTCCAGTTTCTGCAATCATATCATTCATTTTATTTGAGGGAACAGATAAGATTAAATTTAAGCTTACATTCTTAAATATGATACATATGGGATTATATACAATTTTTTATGCAATAAATGTGTTCACACATTTAAAGCCAGATGGAAGTGTAGATAGAAAATATGACTGGTATTATTTCGTATTAGGCGAAAAATTTACATTTATCTTTGTGGTTATGGGAATGCTATTAATAACATACGGCATTGGATTTATGTTATGGCTTTCAAATAGAAAGGTTGCTAAAAAACCAGTTGAAATAGAAGAGTAAAATAAACAGGCATCGGCCTGTTTTTTTTATTCTCTCATAATGTTTTTTAATTATATTTGTGATATAATTAATAAAAGCATTTAATTTCGATTAACTATATAAAGGAGTTGATTTGATATGGATAAGTATCGTTTATCAAAGACAGAAGAGGGAATATATGTATCATGCTTAAAGGAAACAGATGCCTATAATTTAACTTATTATACAAATTTAGGTAAGGATATCGATATTGATAGATTTGTTTTATCAGTAAAAAAAGCATTTGATCTTCATCCGTATTTATTTACAGTACTACATCAGGATGATGATGGAAATATTGTAAAAACTATTGAAAAAGAAGAATTAGATATAAAGGTAATTGATGTAGATAAGCTTGAAATAAAATCAGGTATTTTTAAAATGCTTGATAGTCATTTATATAGAGTCTATATCTATAAATATAAGCGTGAATATTATTTTATTTGTGATATTCATCATATTATATTTGATGGTACATCATCAAAAGTATTATTTGAATCAATATTTGATTTATATAGTGGATTAAGCTTAAAGAAAGAAAAATATGACGGAAATGATTTTGTATTAGATGAGGAAAAGGCATTAAAGAGCGATTTATATAAAAATGCTAAGGACTATTATGAAAAAACAATAGTAGATCCAGAATGCGACTCTAATATTATTTACGATAAAAACGATGGTAAATTTAGACATGATGTTTTTAAATTAAATCTTAAGGTTAAAAATGATGATGTTAAAAGAATTACTAAAAAATATAATATAAAAACATCAAGCTTCTTTTTAGGCGCTTTCTCATATTTACTTGCGAAAGTTAATATGGATAATAAAGCATTATTCTTAACTATCAATAATGGTAGAAACGAGAAGCTTGCTGATAGTATCGGTATGTTTGTTAAAACATATCCATTCTATGCTAGTGTTGAAGGTACTGTTAAGGACTTTTTAATTAAGTGTAATGATACACAAATAAATAATATTAAAAACCTTACATATCCACTTTCTGATTTAATTAAGGATTTAGGAATTAATTCAGAGATTCTTTTCGCATATCAAGGTGATTACTTTAATCGCGTTATTTGTAATAACAAGGAATATAAGGTAATACTTAATGGAAGAAATGATGGTAAGGAATTAATTACACTAGATTTACATAGATATCAAAATGAATTCTTAATTGAATGTGAATATAGAGCGGATGTATATGAAAAGGAAACTATGGAGCACTTAATTAAGTTATATGATCAGGTTATCGCTGAATTCTTAGTTAAGGATAATCTAGATGATATTAATTTAGTAAGTGCCGAGGATAAATTAAAGCTAGATTCATTTAATAAGGTTAATATTTCATATATCAACAAAAATGAAACTATCCTAGATAAAATTAATAAATCTATTAAGAATTATCCTGATAATCTCGCAGTAGTATTTAAGGATAAAAAGTATACATATAAGGAAGCTGATTTAATATCTAATGGACTTGCGAACGAATTAATCAAATTAGGTATTAAAAAGGAAGATGTAGTATCTATTTTAATTAAGAAAAGCGAGTATATTGTACTTGCGTCTTTAGGCGTTATTAAAAGTAGTGCTGGATACCAACCACTTGACCCAACATATCCAGAGGAAAGATTAAATTTCATGGTTAATGATTCAAGTGCTAAGGTCTTAATCCTAGATAGAGATTTAGATGGCCTAATCACTGAATATAAGGGACCAAAAATCTATACAGATGAAATATTAGATTTTAAGGATCAAAAGAATCCTAATATTAAATTATCACCTGAGGATTTATTCATTATGCTTTATACATCAGGCTCAACAGGAAAGCCTAAGGGTGTTATGCTTGAGCATAAGAATATAAATGCCTTTGTCACATTCTATATTAAGGAGTATCAAGCAGATTCTAATTCACATATGGCAGCCTACGCATCATATGGCTTTGATGCTGATATGATGGATTTATATCCAGCCTTATCATGTGGTGGTACAGTATATGTAATACCTGAAGAATTAAGACTTGATTTAGTAAAGCTTGGTAATTTCTATAACGAAAATAAGATTACACATTCATTAATTACAACTCAGGTTGGTAGACAATTTGCATCAGAAATAGATGCTAAATATTTAAAGCATTTCTTTGTAGGTGGAGAGAAGCTTGTTCCTATTGAGCCACCAAAGAATTATGTATTTCATAATGCCTATGGTCCAACAGAAGGAACAGTATTTTGTACTGAGTTTGTAGTTGATAAATTATATTATAGAGTTCCTATTGGTAAAAATATAAATGATTATAAATTCTATGTTCTAGATAAGAATAAAAAGCTTTTACCTTATTTAGTGGCAGGAGAGCTCTATATATCAGGACCTCAGGTCGCAAGAGGCTATTTAAATAGAGAAAAGGAAAACCAAGAGGCTTTCCTAACTAATCCATTTGATGATGACCCTGATTTTAAGAGCCTATATAAAACAGGAGATATTGTTAGACTTCTTCCTGATGGCTGTGTTGACTTTATTGGTAGAAAAGATGGCCAGGTAAAGATAAGAGGCTTTAGGGTAGAATTAACTGAGGTTGAAAAGGTAATAAGAGAATACCCAAGTATAATTGACGCGACAGTTAAGGATTTTACAGATCCATCTGGAGTTAAATTTATTTGTGCGTATATCGTTTCAAACGAAGAAGTAGATGTTACTAAATTAAATGAATTTATTGGCTCTAAAAAGCCACCTTATATGATACCTGCTTATACAATGCAAATTGATAAGATTCCTTTAAATCAAAATCAAAAGGTTAATAAGCGTGCACTTCCTATGCCTGAATTAAAGGTTTCAGAAAAGATATTACCTGAAACTGATTTAGAGCGTGAAGTTTATGATATCCTAAAGGATGTTTTAGGTCATGAATCATTTGGTGTAACAACTAACCTATTTGAGGCAGGCCTAACTTCTGTATCATCTATTAGACTTACAATCCTATTATCTAAGAAATTCAATAAGGATGTAGATAATAATGATTTAACTAATAATCCAACTATTAGAGATTTAATTAAAGCTTTAGGCGATAAGAGTGAAGATAAAGCTTATGAAATATTAGAAGAATACCCAATTACTAAAACTCAAGAGGGTATATTCGTTGAATGTGTTTCAAAGCCAAACACAACAAATTATAATATTCCATATTTATTTAAGCTTCCAGAATCAATAAATTTAGACAAGCTATATGATGCCTTAATTAAAGTAATTAATAATCATCCATATTTAAAGACTAGATTATTCATGAATAATGATGGTGATATTAAGGCAAGAAGAGATAATGTTGATGCCGTAGTTGATAGATTAAATGTTGATAAGCTAATTAAGGAACAATTAATTAGACCATTTGAAATATTAAATGGAAGATTATATAGAGTTGAATTAATTACATCATCTGATGGTAATTATCTATATTTAGATTTCCATCATATTATTTGTGATGGTACAAGTGAGGCTATTATTCTAAACGATTTAAATAAGGCATATTTAGGTAGCGAATTAACAAAAGAAGAATATACAGGCTTTGAGGTTGCCCTAAAGGAAAAGGACGATTTAGAATCAGATAAGCTTACTAAGGCAAAGGAATATTATAATAGCGTACTTAAGGATATTGATGGTGAGTATTTAATTAAGAAGGACTTAAAGGTTAATGATGAATCTAAATTAAAATCAGAGGATTTCATTATTGATCTAGATAGTGATATTTTAAAGAAGTTCGTTAATGACAATAAGCTTACATTAAATGCATATTTTAACTTCGCATTCGCATTTACTCTATCTAAGTATTTATATAAAAATGATGCGTTATATGTAACTATTTATAATGGTAGAAATTCATCTAGGTTAGAAAATACTGTATCAATGCTTGTTAAGACATTACCAGTATTTATTAAGTATGAGGAAGATAGCAAAATAATCGATAAATTATCTGAAATGAAGGATATGCTTTCTAATCTACAAGGAAATGATATTTATTCATTTGCAGATATTTCAAGAGAATATGATATTAAGGCTGATATTATGTTTGCATATCAAGGAGATAATTTCATCTTTGATAGCATAGGAAAACAACAGGTAGAATCAATATTCCTAGAGTCAGATACACCAAAGAGTGCCTTTGGTCTTGATGTATTCCTAGAGAATAATAAATTTAGACTTCATTTTGAATGGGATGAGGCAATTTATAACATTGAAACAATTAAGTCATTTGAAAGATTATATAATTTAGTTTTAAATGAGTTAATGAAAAAATCATTAATTAAAGAAATTAATACTCTTCCAGATGAGGATAAGGCCCTATATCAAAAGTTTAATGACACATACGAGGAAATTCCAAATATTACAATCAATAAGCTAATAGAAAAGAATGCGCGTGAACTCCCTAATAAGGATGCCGTTATTGGATGTAATAGAAAATATACATATAAGGAATTTAATGAGGCTTGTAATAAGGTTTCAAATACCTTATATGATAATGGCGTTAAGCTTGAAACTAAGGTTGTAATGCTAATGCCTAGAATAGCTGAGGCATATGTAGTAAGACAAGGTATTATTAAATCAGGAGGAGCGTTCGTTCCTATTGATCCTAAATATCCTGATGAAAGAATTGAATATATTATTACAAATTCAGAGGCTAAGATTTTAATATCTACATCAGATATCATTAAGGAAAAGACAAATATAATAAAATCAACAAAGATTAAAGCTTTAGCGATAGAGGATATCTTAAAATCAAAGAAGATTAATAATCTTGATTTAGATATTCCACAAAATGGATTAGCTTATATGATTTATACATCAGGCTCAACAGGTAAGCCTAAGGGTGTTATGATATCTCATCGTAATTTAGTAAATTACATCCTTGATGGTAAGAATTTAGGTACAACCCTATATAGAAATATCAAGGAGGGGGCGATTGGATGCTCATTCTCATCATTCTCATTTGACGCATCATTACAGGAAGAATGTGTACCTCTTACACATGGCTATACTGCAGTAATCGCATCAGAAGAGGAAATTGAAAATCCATTATTACTTGCAAAAACATTAATTAAGAATCATGTAAATATAATGTTTATGACACCTTCATTTGTATCTAACTTTATAGATATAAAAGAATTCGTTGAAGCATTAAAGGGCTTTAGAGTGCTTGATATGGGTGCTGAGGCAGTGCCAACCGAATTATGTCAAAAGCTAAGATCACTTGGAGTTACAGCTGATATTTATAATGGCTATGGTCCAACTGAGACAACTATTACTTGTACATACCATAAGGTTACAGATAAATATGTAACTATTGGTAAGCCTTTTGCTAACACTTATCTATATTTACTTGATAAGAATGGTCATATTCTTCCTATTAACGCAATAGGTGATTTAACTATCGCAGGTGAGGGTGTAGGCTTTGGATATTATAAGCTTCCAGATAGAACTAAGGCAGCATTTATTGAAATAGATGGTAAAAAGGCCTACAGAAGTGGTGACTTAGCAAGATATAATAGTGAAGGCAATATTGAATTCTTCGGAAGACTTGATAATCAGGTTAAGCTAAGAGGATTAAGAGTAGAGCTTGATGAAATAGAAAAGGTATTAAATTCATATCCTAATATCACAAGAAGTATTATTATGGTTAAAACTAATAATGTTGATGGTGATTATTTAGCAGCCTACTTTACAGCTAATACTATGATCGATAAGGATGATTTAACAGCCCATATGGCAAAATCACTTACTCCATACATGGTTCCAAAGGCTTTAATGCAATTAGATAAGATTCCACTTACTCCAAATGGAAAGATAGATAAAAAAGCTCTTCCTGAAATTGAGGTAAAGCGTGAGACTAAGGTTGTTAAAGAAGCTAAGAATGAGCTTGAAAAGAAGCTTCTTGAAATATTTAAGAAGGCCTTAAATAATGATAACGTTGGTATTGATGATGATTTCTTTGATTTAGGTGGAACATCTCTTTCTGCAAGTAAGGTTGCGATGCTAGCACTTGGTGAGAACCTACCAATTGCCTATAAGGATATATTTGATTATTCAACTGTAGTTGAGCTTGAAAAATATATTAATTCATTAAATGGTAACTTCGAAGAGGAAGAGAAGGAAGAGGAATTTAATGATTTAGTATCATTAAAGGATAACATTATAAAAAATATCGATGATGTTAAATTAGAGCGTAATTTAGGTAAAGTCCTACTTACTGGCTCAACAGGCTTCCTAGGAATTCATGTACTTAAGGAATTATTAAATAACCATATTAATGTAGTAACTCTTGTTAGAGGAAATAACGTTGAACCAAAGATGCGTTTAAACGGATTATTTGCATATTACTTTGATTCACCACTTGATGATGAGGCAAGTAAATATGTTAAGGTGGTTGACGCAGATATTACTGATAGTAGCCTTAAGGATAAGCTTTCAGGTATCAAATTCGATACTATTATTAACTGCGCTGCGATAGTTAAGCATTTTGCTCAGGATGATATTATTGAAAGAATTAATGTTGGTGGAGTTAAGAATTTAATTAGCCTAGCAAAAGAAACTAAGGCTAGATTAATTCAAATATCTACATTAAGTGTCGCAGGAGAAAATATCGATAATAGATTTGATAAGTATTTCAAGATGAAGGAGAATATGCTTTCATTTGGGCAAGATATATCAAATAAATATGTTCACTCTAAATTTAACGCAGAAAAAGCTATATTAGAGGGCGTTCAAGAAGGTCTTGATGCTAAAATCATTAGAGTTGGTAATCTAATGAGTAGAAATAGTGATGGAGAATTCCAAGCTAACTCTATTACAAATGGCTTTATGCGTGATTTAAAGGGATATGTGACATTAGGTAAATTCCCAGTTAATATGATGGATGTAGAGGTTGATTTCTCGCCAATAGATGAGGTTAGTAAAACTATCCTATTACTATCACAGGTTAATTCTAAATTCACAGTATTCCATAGTGCAAATTCACACATGGTTCAAATGGGTGATATTATCTATGTATTAAATGAGCTTGGATTTAATATTAAGGTCGTATCAGATAATGAATTTATTGATTCGATGAAGGAAATGATGAAGGATGAAAAGAAGAATATGCTAATATCATCTTTAATATCATATTCATCTAGTGATAATCATACACATTCATTTATCGGAAGCGATAATGAATTTACAAATAAGGCATTATATCATTTAGGATATAAGTGGCCAATTACTGACTATAATTATTTAAAGAAAGCAATTGAATCTCTTATGACATTAGGCTTCTTTGAAAGGACTGATATCTAATGCTAAAGAGAAATGCAAAGCTTATCAATAAAAAATTCTATCAATATTTAATTCCATCTATTCTAACTATATTCGCGATGCAAATCGCATCGCTTTTAGATGGAATTATAGTTGGTAACCTACTTGGAAACGATGCCTTGACTGCAACGTCCTTAGTATTACCAATACTATATATTGTTCAAACACCAGGCTTAGCCTTAGGTGTAGGTGGATCAATAGTAGTAGGAATACTTTTAGGTAAAAGAGATGTTGTGAAGGCCAATAAGGCATTTTCTGCATGTCTTATATATGGTGTATTAATCGCAAGCATATTTGCAGCGTTAGCTCCGGCTATATCAATGCCACTTGCAACACTATTTTCAAGTAGCTTAGTTGATTATTCATATCAATATATATTTATATATTTAGTTACTGATCCAATCATAACTATCTCAGTATTAATCGCATCATTTATGATGGTTGATAATAATCCTAAATTATCCTCATTTTTCTATATATTCTCAATGGCTATTAAAATAGGATCAATGTTTTTGTTTATATTAGTATTCCAAATGGGAATGTATGGGGCAGCCTTATCTACAGGCTTTGGATATTTAGTTGGTTTATTATCAATAATAGTTTATGTAAAGTCTAATAAAAGATTATTAAAGTTTACTCTTAAAATTAAGGGAACATTTGGTGATTTAAAGGTAGCCTTAAAGGCTTCAAGCGCAACAGCCATTAATTTGATATTAACTGCAATTCAGATGTGTATAATAAACATTATTATAAGTAATGTGCTTACTGATGGCTTAGATATAATTATATTTGGGCTTGTCGCGAATATGGTATTTGTCTTTGATTTATTTTCAGGTGGAATCCTGGGTTTAATCCCTACAATATGTGGAATATTATATGGAGAGAAGGATATTTATTCACTTAAGGCTGTAGTAAGAAAAATATATATACTTAATATAATAATTACAGCCTTACTTACAGTATTAGTTCTTATTATTCCAAATGTATATTCTATGATGTTTGGATTCCAAACAGAGGATCAATATGAGCTTGAAAGAACAGCCTTTATGATAAGAATATATTTAATATCATTCCTACCATATGAAATAAATAAATTCTCAACTAATTATTATCCATCTATTGAGAAGAATGTTCCTTCATATGTTACAGTATTTTTACGTGAGCTAATATTAGTAATTCCACTTAATATAGCATTAGTATATACAAATGGCTTATTTGGATATGTTCTAGCTCAAGCATTAACAGAAGGATTAACAGTTATTATTACTTATATATTTGTTATTCTATATGGAAAGATTAAGAATAAGGGTAGAGGAATATTCTTATTTGAAAAATATGATTTTGATTCATATGATATATCACTTGATAATGATATTAATAACGCAGCCGTTATCTCAAAGGAAATAACTGACTTTGCCTTAGCACATGGAGCATCTAATCATAGTGCTCAGATTATTGGCCTTGCCTCAGAGGAATTTGTGGCAAACATAATAAGCTATGGCTATAAGATAAATAAAGAGAACTATATCGATGTTAATTTAAAAATAATTGATGATAATATGGTATTAAGAATAAGAGATGATGGAATGCCATTTGATCCTACTAAATATGATGTTGATGATGGCATCGAATATTCTACAAGTGGAATAAATATGATTAATAAGCTTACAAATAAAATATCCTATATGAGAGTATTAAGCTTAAATAACACTGTTATTGAAATGAGTAAGCAAGCATAAAAAGAAAAAAATCCTACTTCAGTAGGATTTTTTCTTTCAAATATAAATTAAGCTAACTTAGTTAAAATAACACGAGAATAGTTATTAGCAACATATGTTGTTAAATTCTTGTCATTATTAATAATGTTTTCAATTTGTATATTTGAATCAATAACTAATTTGTCTAAGTATCTTAATGCGCTTCCATAATTTTTAAAGCTCTTTGCCTTAATTGGATATGCATTAATTGTACCAGATATCATATATGAACTCATAATTTTTGCCTCCTTAATTTCATATCCGCGATATATATTACTACCCTAAAATTTAATGTCAATTTGAAAAACGCTAACATATTTTTAGGAAAATGTTTACATTGATAAATATATTATGTTACTCACATTTTGCAACATATCTATTTTATAATTAACGTGGTTTTAAAAAATAAAACTAAAAATGAGGAGATTAAAATGAAAAAGTTTAGATTATTAGGTTTAGGATTAATATTAGCTTCAGGTATCACTTTAGCAAGCTGTTCAAATGGTGGCAAGATGTCAATTTATGGATACAATGCTGATGGAGAAGTAAAGGAGCTTGCAAAGGGCGATTTACTTTTTAAGGAAAATAGTGAAATTCCATATATTTCACTTGATGATTCAATTAGCGTTATGAATAGAGTAAGAGAATCAGTTACAGGTGATAAAAGCTGTAATGTTTCACTAAAGAAGGAAAATAATGATTTTGTTATCTATAATTCAGGTGCTAAATGTACTATTAATTCAACAGATCAAACATTTAAGTTTGATGATTATGATAGATTTGTTAGTGTAAGTACTAGCCTACAAAATCCATTATCTATATTTACAATTAAAAAAGATAAGAAGGCAATTAAGCAAGTATCATCAACATATGAAAAGGGACAAGAATTAACAATTGATTTAAAACCTTATTCAAAGCTTGATATATATGAAAAAGATAATAAGTGCTATATACCTCTAAGTGTATATAATACAGTATTATTAAATACAGGAGAAAATGTATCTTTAGCATACAATGGCAGCAATATGTTCTTAGTTGCAGGAAATTCACTTTCTGATAGATCAATGGGTATGCCATTCTTAACAGAATTAGGAACTAAGTTCCGTGAGAATGCTAAGAAGGATGCAATCTCAGATGAT
>JAEEGL010372300.1_pt1 | contig 30065 bp, 25 predicted proteins | sample 9134231 | NCBI WGS metagenome assembly JAEEGL01 (sample SAMN16246548, study PRJNA631951) | gut metagenome | biome: gut microbiome; feature: rumen; material: fiber-attached | host: Bos | place: Iran: Karaj | collected 2018-10 | reverse complement strand
TTACGGAGATGTTTTAATCAATGCTATTAATGGTTCTGTTAATGGATCTATCTATGGTGGAGGAAAAGGTGGTTTTGAGTCTAATTCATCGCCTGGGACTTATGTATCTCGTAATATTGATATTAATATCGGTAGTGATTTGACTACATTCTTGCATATAGATAGAAATGTATATGGTGGTTCTGCTTTTGGTACTGTAAATGGTATTAGGCAGAATGAATATCCAAACGATAGTTATGTTCGTGTAACTGTTAATAAGGGTACTGTTTCTGGATCTGTCTTTGGTGGTGGTCAAGGAGATAATACTCATACACCTAATGAATATGGAAATGTATTTGTTCATATTGAGGGTGGAAATATTACTAATGTTTTTGGTGGTAATGATTCTAAAGGTAAGCCTAGTGGTAATGATGTAGTCTACTTAAATGGTGGTACTATTGGTAATGCTTTTGGAGGAGGAAATAACACTGGACAACAGTTCTCCGATATAAGGCTTCAAGGTAGTACTGTTACTGGTAATGTATATGGTGGATCTAACGCAAGTGGAGATGTAGATTATACTCATGTTACTGTTTCTAGCGGTTCTGCTGCTGAGGTATATGGTGGAAACAACTTAGGAGGTAAAGCAGGAGACACTTATGTTAAGGTTACTGGTGGAACAATTTCTACTGCTATTTATGGTGGAGGTAAGCAAGCGGATGCAGCTTCTACTGATATAAATATTACTGGATGTACTGTACCTGATGTTTATGGCGGTGGAAAAAATGCTGGTGTTGATGAAGATACAAAGGTTGTGTTAACTAATGCTGCTGCAGGAAAAGTATTTGGTGGATCTAATGCAAGTGGAGATGTTCCTACAAGTACTGTTATTGTAACTGGTACTACAGCAACTGCTGTTTATGGTGGTAATAACTCTGGTGGTACTACAACTACAACTAATGTAACTGTTGAATCATCAACAATAACTAATTTATTTGGAGGTGGAGATAATGCTGCTTCTACTACTTCAAATATTTTGATTAAAAACGGAAATGTAACACATGCTTATGGCGGAGGAAACAAAGCTAGTGTTACAACAACAAATGTTTCTGTTAGGGGTGGAACTGTTACAGAGTTGTTCGGTGGATCAAACGAATTAGGAGATATTACAACTGCTAATATTGATGTTTCTGGTGGTTATATTGTAACAATGTATGGTGGTAACAATTTAGGTGGTACTACAACTTCTGCAATTATTAATGCCACAGGTGGTTCTATTACTACAACTTATGGCGGAGGAAACAAAGCTAGTGTTGGAAGTACAACTCTTGATTTGAATAATATAATAGGAAATACTGTTTACGGTGGAGGAAATGAGGCTCCTATTAATGGAGATGTTTCTTTAACTATTAGTGATTCTACACTTTCTGGTAGTGTCTTTGGTGGAGGTAATGCCGCTGGAGTTACTGGAGATGTAGTGTTAGATATTGATGATTCCTCTATTACTGGTAGTGTCTATGGTGGAGGAAATGAAGGTATTGTTCAAAGTGATACCGATGTCTATATAACAAGTTGTACTGTTGGTGGAAACCTTTATGCAGGTGGTAATGGTGCAACTGCTATAGTTCATGGTAATTCTACTATTACTATAGACGGAACAACAAAAGTTGGTAGTAGTGAAGGACATATTCCTGATACTGGATGTGTATTTGGATCAGGAAATGCTGCATCAACTGGTCTTCCTAATACTTCTAAAGTTGCTACTGTAAATATTGTTGGAGGAGAGTTCTTTGGTAATGTTTATGGTGGAGCTAAAATGTCAGTTGTTAACGGTGTTACTGATACTAATATCGGTACAAGTGCCGTTTCTAAAACTGGTTTGACTGAAGGTAAGATTCATATTCATGGAACCGTATTTGGTGGTGGTGAATCTAACGCATCTGGATCTGATGTTTACGATTATACATTTATTTCTGTTACCGAAGGTATTGATATAAATATTGATGGTACTGGATATGCTGGTAATAATCATGACTTCATAATCAATGGAAGTATATTTGGTTCAGGTAATGCATCTTCTTCAGCTGGTGCTGCTACTGTTAATATTAAGAATTTAGGTTCTGATAGTAAACCTAATAGAGCTGTATCTATTCAAAGGGTTACTAATTTAACAATAGATCACTCTGTTATTGAATTATTAGGTGCAAAAGACAGAACTAATGACTTAGTTGATTTTGAATATTCATTTAACCAAATTGATAAATTAATTATTAAAAATGATACTACTTTATATCTACAACATAATGCGAATCTTTTGAAAGAGTTCTATAGTGGAGTAGATGTTGGTGGTACTTTAGAAAAAGCTACTGTTGATATAGATGATGATACAAAAACTGTTACTAGAAATGTTAATAATCGTATCTATATGATTCCAGGAGAGAATTTACATATCGCAGTCAATCAAGCAGCTACTGCTTATGGTAAAGTAAGTGGTATGACATTCTATGGAATGTACACTTCAGGTGAAAGTAATAATTATCGTACTGGATTATATGATAAAACATATGATTATGGAGATAGTGGTAATGCATCACTTGAATTAGTCGGTGGTAGTTATGCTATTGGTTTAAGAAATACTAATCATGATATTACTAAAGATGGTTTCTATACTAATACTTTGGATGATGAAAACTATACTGAAATTATTACTAAATATATTAATCCTAGTCCTATCGGAGAAACTGGTTATCGTTGGATTATAGGTTTTGAAGCAATTAATTATACTGTTCCATTGACACTTTCTAAGTATTCTACTTTAGGTACTTATGAATTATCAATGATCGACTTTGCTCAAGGTAATTCAACATTTACTGTTTTAGGTTTTGATAGTAGTGGTTTGGAATCAGATGTTGAGATAGTTGATTCTAACTTAGTTCCGAGAATTGCTCCGACTGAGGCTGAAGCTAATGGTACTATTGGTCTTTCAATGAAAATTGAAACTCAAGAGTGGACAAGTAGTGGTACGACAAAATTCTATAGTGCTAATGGTGGAGAATTCTCTGGTGGTAATGAATATACTACTGATAGTAGGCAAGTAGCTCCGTCTGCAATGTTCTATGCATACCATGCTAAAAACTTCTCTAGAACTACTGGAGATATGGGTGAATGTATAATTACACTGCAAGTTGCTGTACCTAAAAACCAAATCGAGTTTGATATTAAGTTCGTTACTATTACTGTTGAAATATCTGCTCGTAGTCATGATGAAGGTACTTATTACGATGCTTCTATCACATATGATAAGAAGTATGAGATGCCGGCTGCAACTGATGTATTCATTACAAATCAAAGTCAGTTTACTACATATTTCTCATTAACTGATTATTTTGAAAACTATGCAGCTGCTTATGGTAGAAACAATGAATATTATCGTGTTATTACATTTACTAAACCTCTTCCAGCAGGTACTATTGTAACGATGATGGATTTGGCGGCGAATAGTAGTAGGCCAGAATACTATTACTATCGAATTACTCCAGCCATCTATAATGCATCTGTTACCGAATGGGAGACTTATGGTGAAGTTGCATACAGGCTATCTAACTTTATAAAGATGGATAGTACCTCGACAAATAATACATATAATGATGCCGCGGCAAATGCTCTTTATTATGATACGGATACTAATATGGTTGATGAAGAGTTCTTATTCATTATCGATATGAAAGATTCAACAGAAACAGGAGAGTTCTTAAATAATAAAGCTTCTTTTGAACTTCGAAATGCTGATAATTATGGAGTTATCAATGTTGTATCTGGACGTGATGCTTTAATGGTATATAATACATTTGAAAGTAGTAACGTTGTTTTGAGTCAGAATTTCTCTGATGTTGATTCTTACTTATACTATAATGTTCCAGATGAATTTACTTATTCAACTGAAATCTTATATAATCAAACTGAAAATAGACAATCTATTATTGATACCAATTATGAATATAGTAATATGGGTCTTAATGTAGTATTCTATGATCGTACTGGTGAACCTGTCAGTTCAAGTTTGTTGTTAGGTACAAGTGTCTCTATTGGTAATCATGAATACTTTGCTGATGGAGAAGGAGTATTTAGAATAAAACTTGCTAATAAAGTTTCTAATATTGAAAAACTTGCTAAATTAGAAATAGGTAGAAATTTACCTGCAGGAACTTATAAAGTAAGATATACATTATTCGCATCAGAAGATGGACTTCATAATTCTACTTATCAAAACTCTGTTTATAGAGAATTTGATGTGGTTGTTGTTTCATCATCTAGTTATATTGCTGTTGATTGTGATGATACAACTAAACTTGTTTACGGTGAAACAGGAAAGAATCATGCAAATACTAAGATAAATACTTATACTGTTTCATATGTATCTGAGTTAACTAACCCTAACTTTAGAGTGGAGGTTTATAAACGTAAAGTTGATAATATTAATTCTACTGTTTATGAATCTGTTCCATTTAGTTCATTATTTAAAAATAATTTAACTACTGTATCTGGTAATGAAAAAACATTACTTATAGTAGAAGCTGATGAACAATCATTTGATTTTGAACTAGCAGATAACTTGACTAGTGGTACTTATAAAGTAGTATTTAAACTTTATGATAATAATCAATTGATTGATGAAGATACTAAAAATGTAATTGTACAGAAAAAAATACCATAATTTTTGTATTTATTGTATAATTATGATAATATTAAGAAGGTGATTACTTATGAAAAAGGTTTTCCATGTTATTTGGAGTATTCTTGAAATAATAATAATTATTTATGTTATTCTTATGACTTCAATTTTGTTAAGTAAGAATAAATATGGATTTACTCAATTCTGGGATTATACTATTTGTACAATTGATTTATTTGATGAAAGAGGTATGGATGGAGTTAAAGCAGGAGATTTATTGATTGTTAAGAACTCTAATGATATCAAAAAAGGTGATGTTATATACTATTATGTAGTTTATAATGAAAACTATGTTGTACAGAATGCGCCTGTTACTGAAGTTGAATCTGATAAATATAGTTCTGTTTATACTATTAATAATGATGGGGCTTTGAAAATTGCTAGTAACAGAGTTCTTGGAAAAGATGTAAAAATATATCACAAGTTTGGTAAAGCTCTTGATCTTCTTGAGAGTAAACTAGGATTCTTATTCTTAGTATTATTACCAATTTTAGTTATTTTCATATATCAAGTTTATGATTTAATAATGATTTTTAGATATGAACAAGTAGATGAAGATGAAAAGGATGGAAAGTTTGCTTTTGTTAAGGGTGAAGTAGACGAAAAAAAAGAATAAAATAACAAAAAGGATTATTTGAATAATCCTTTTTTTATGCTATACTTATAATAGTAGGAGAAAATATGAAAGCAGTTCTAAATAAGAAAAATTTTTTGGTATTAATTGCGATATTTAGTATGTTGTTCTTGTATTTTTGTGCAAGGGCTACTTATACTGCTTATGAGTCTAATATAGAGGGTAAAACAAGGACTAAAGTTTCAGGGATTCATCTTACAATTAATGGTGAAGAATTAGGTACTGATGCTTTGCTTGATAACCGTGTTATTTTAGATAATGTTACTTGGACTAATACTCATACAAGAGAGGGTAAAATGTCTCCTGGAAGTACAGGTAACTTTACTTTTGAATTGGATCCTACTGGTAGTGAGGTTGCAATTTTATATGAAATGCAATTTGTTGATAAGGTCATGGATGATGATAAAATTTTGACTTTTAATAATATTTCAAGTGATCAGACTCTTGTTAGAACAGGAGTAGATACTTATAGTGGTATTATTTCACTTGCTGATATTGATAATAGTGTAAAAACTCACATTACTGTTAGTTTCTCTTTTGATGGAAGCGATGATATTGAAGGGTTTGATGAAGATAATCAAGTTTATGAAGATTTTTTTGAAATCAATTTCCATGCTTTACAATATACAGGTGAGACTTTAGTACCATATTCGGGGTAGTGATATGATGAATGCATTACGTTCTAGATTGAATAAAATACAATATTTAAATGAGAAAGGTAGGTTTCTCCTTTTTGTGTTGTTATTGATTTTTTTACTATTTGTAGCATATTACTTATTTAAATTTGCTTATGCTAGATATGAAATGAATTCTAAGTTAGTTGCTAATATTGATAAGGCTTTATATATTTTTGATACTGATCAAACTAGTTTTAATCTAGATCCAGATGGTATTATTCCTAGAACAGAACCATATACTTATCGTTTTAGTGTGTCTAATTTTACTGAATCTAAGAATAGTGATGTAGATTTGAGCTATAAAGTTATTGTTAGAACTACAACTAATTTACCTTTAACAATACAAATGTATAGAAATGAGTTACCTGATGCTGCTGGTGCTGTTAATTTATTTACTGGTAGTCGTGATGCACAGGATGAAGATAATGCGTGGTATCGTATTTATGAAACTCCTAGTGAATATGAAATGTACTATGAAGATGAAACTACTGATTATTATACATTAGTTATATATTTCCCTGCACAATATGCTGCGGATACAACATATGTTAATTCAATTGAGAATATTGAAATTACTTTAGAGTCTAAACAAATGGTATAGGAGGGTCTTTATGGGATTTATACGTAAGCATAAAAAAATAAGTATAGCCATAACTATTGGCCTTTTTGTGTTTGTTTTAATTGCGACTATATTTGGACGTTATATAAAGAATATTATTAATAATTATATTTTAGAAACTAAAAACTTTTACTTTAATAGTTCTATTTTAAATATTAATGGTAAAAATTATTCAATTACTAACTGGGATGGTGTTAACTCTTATACATTAACAATAGATTTAAACAATTTTAAAACTGATGATATTTATACAACTACTGATATTGTTTATACAATTTCAGTTAATTGTCCTAATACAGTTACTTGTACTTTAAGTAAAACAGGTGGAACATTACATCCATTAGATCATACTGATTCTTATCAAATTACTGTTACACCGTTACAAAGTTTTGGAGAAAATGATACAGTTACTATTTCAACTTCTGTTTCTTCTTCGGAACCATATCATAAAGAGATGAGTGCAACTTATACAATTGGTGTAGAGAGAAGTGATTTCTCTTATGAAATAGTTGATGGAGTAAATGAAAAGTATTTAACAATCAATTTTACTAATGCAATATCTTTCTATAAAGTTAGTGAGGCTTTTGGAGACTATGCAGTAGGTGATTTGATTGGTGTTGATGACTATACTCATTTATCAGCAACTGATCAAGCAAAGTGTTATTCTGCAATAGTAACTGTTGAATATGATCCAGAAGTGCTCTTTGTTGATATGAGTAATAAATATTTTGAAAAAAGATTACAAACAGGTTATCAAGAAGAAACTATTGATGGTCATCAATGGGTATCTGGATTTTCTTTTAAAGTTAATGCTAGTTCTAGTAGTGCAATTAATTTTTATAAAGATGATATAACGCAAAATTATACATACCCAATAGTAAATAATACATCTATTATTAATGTTAGTGTACAACTTGCAAATGAATAGATTTATTCTTAAAAATATGCTATGATTAATTAGATAGGATAGAGGTGGTTTTAATGGACAATTTAATAAGTGTTTTTATGAATTACAAAGTAAATCGCCTTGTAGAATATGGGGTTGTTTTATATCAAAAAGATTCTAGTTTTATACGTAATGTTTTAACTAGTTATTTCCAAACTTATATAGATAATTATTACTATGGTGTTTTCAATACTATAGATGAAGAAGAATATAATAAAAAGAATTTAAAATTAGAGTTTAATGGAATGATGGAAGAAATGCTTTTTGAATATCAAAAAGTAGAAGATGAAACTGATAAAGAAGAATATCAAGAAAATAAAAAAGATATAAAAGAATTAAAAGATTTAGCTTATGAATTAACTAAAATTGATACATTAGTTATTCCTAATAAAGATGAGTTGCCTAATGTAGTAATAGATTTTATCAATAATAATTCTTTAATAAAGGAGTATTCTGACAAAAGAGAAGATAAATTGGTTAGACTAGTAAAAGAAACATATAATAATCAAAATAAATTATTACAATATGATAATAAATTCTTTATTGCTGAAGAAAGAAAATTCTTAGGTAGAGAACATCATTTCTGGTATGAATTAGTTCCTGATATTAAACAGTTAAGTATGTATAGAAAAGGACTTATCAAAAAAGCTAATAGTGATGAAAGTCTTGCTTTTGAGAAATTTGAATGTTTAGTACAAAAATTATCTTTGATGATTTTAAATAATTTTTTAGAAAAAAAAGAAACACAAAAATTATTTATTGAACTTTCTGATACTTTGGTCGGTAGGGGAAGTATTGATGAAAGAGTTTTATCATTAGTAGATAATCCTATGTTTCAGAAATATGTTGTTTTAGCAGTCCCTTATAATACTTATTTAAATCATAAGAGTGCTTTTGCGATAGATGTTCATTTTGCAAGTATACAAGATTTTAGACATATTAATGATTTATATGGTAAGGTTGATAGTATTTATAATGAAGGATTTTCTCATTACTTAATAGTAACTGATTATAGACCTGATGATAGAGATTTCTTTATTAATTATAAAAATGATGTAATGACAGTAATGTTATTTGAGGAGGAGTAGTATGGATACTTTCGTTAGATTTTTATTTGAATTCATGTCAGTATTCTTTAATGGTCTAGGATTGATCTTTGGTGGATTGTTTAAAGGTCTTATTCAGATGTTTAATATTAGTGAATACTTATATGTAATTGACAACTATAAAAAGGATTTTAATGGTGGAGAATGGGTCTTAGTAGTTATTTCAATACTTGTGATGATTATAATATTAGGACTTATAATTGCTGCTATAGTATTCTTAGTTAGAAAATATGTTAAATTTAGAAAAACTTTAGTAGAACAAGAATCTATGTTAGAAGAGATTGGAGAACTTAATAAAGAAGTTAAAAATCTGGTAGAAGAAAAAGAAAAGATTCTTGCTATGAAAGTATCTCAATTAGGATTAAAACCTGGAGAAAGTTCTACTGTTGAAGGTGAAGAGTCAAGTGAAGAAGAAGAAAGTAGTTCTGAAGCTAACTTAGACGGATATAGATTCAGTAAATTACATGCAATTGATGTTGAATATAAAGATTATAAAATTCAAAACTATGGTAATACATTTACTTTGGAAGAGTTAGTTGGTATATTTAGAAATTTCTGTGCTTCTCAATTAAAACTTTATTATACAGAAAAAATGATTCGTTTATTTATCTCTGGTTTAAGTGCAACTAAACTTGTTATCTTACAAGGTATTTCTGGTACTGGTAAAACTTCCTTAGCTTATGCTTGGGGTAAATTTATTAAGAATGATGCAATTATCGCTTCTGTTCAACCGTCATGGAGAGATAGAACTGAGTTATTTGGTTACTTCAACGAGTTCACTAAGAAGTTTAATGAAACTGATGTCTTAAAAGGTTTATATTTAGCAAACTATACAGATGATGTATATGTAACTGTACTAGATGAAATGAATATCGCGCGTGTTGAGTACTATTTCGCGGAAATGTTATCTATACTTGAAATGCCTTCTCGTGATGAGTGGATAATCGAGTTAGTTCCTAGTTCTTGGGATACTGACCCTAAACTATTAAAGGGTGGTAAATTACAAATTCCTGGAAATATGTGGTACATCGGTACAATCAATAACGATGACTCTACATTCGCAGTTACTGATAAAGTGTACGACCGTGCTTTCCCAATTGATATCAATGATAAAGGTACTCCTTTTGAACCAATTGAAACTGAAGCAATGAATATTAATAGTTCTTACTTAGAAGGATTATTTGCTCAAGCAAAAGAAAAATATCCATTAACTAGTGAGATGGAACAAAAGATTGCTGATATGGATGATTATGTTATTAAACATTTCCGTATAGCTTTCGGTAACCGTATTGTTAAACAATTAAGAGACTTCGTTGCTACATATATTGAAGCTGGTGGTACTGAAGTTGATGCTGTGGATTATTATATTGCTCGTAAAATTTTACGTAAGTTTGAACAATTAAACTTAGCTTATATACGTGATGAAATTGATCCATTTATTGAGTTCTTAGATAAGAGCTTTGGTAAAGAGAACTTTATGGAGTGTAAAGAATATTTAAATAGACTTAAGAAATTAATTTAATAGGAGGTGAGTAAGATGGTAGATGATCTACTTGAGAATGAAGATATTGAAGAAGAAGAGAATGTCGAAGATAATGACCTGTTTCTTCGTAATTTGAACTCTACTTTATATGTTAAAAAAGACTTCGATATGAAAGAATTTGATTATGAATGGCTTGATAAGATTGAAGATTGTCTTCCTTATATAGATAATATTCTTCGTAATCCGAAACGTTTCATCATCAATGAAGAAGAAGTTGTTAAAGTAGAACTTGCTCGTAGAGTTACAGTTGAATCTATTATTCATCTTACTCAACATACTAGCTTGATTCAAAAAATTGAAGATGATGGCGATGTTAAACCTTCTAAGATTTTGAATATTAATAAAGAAGAGAGTATGGATACTTATGAAAATAGATTTATCTATACTTTAGTAAATAATTTACGTATGTTTTTTGAACAGAGATTGGAAGTTTCTGGAGGAAATAGTTATTGTTTCGATAAAAACAATTTAAAATATGAAGCTAATACAAAAGTGTATGGTGAAAATTTAAAAATATCTATTGATGTTAGTGATGTAACTAGAGATATTATGGAACATACTGGAGATAAAGGAGGTCTTACTTTAAGTGAAAGAATTCGTAAGGCTAAGACTCAAATAGATGGGTTCTTTGGAACTGAAATGATTCAGACACTAGCAAGACTTCATGTTTCTCCTGTACGTAGTCCAATTAAGAAAACAAATGTTATTTTAAAGAACCCTAACTTTAGAAAAGCTGAAGAGTTATGGAACTATATTCAGTCTTTTGAAAGTAAAGATAAACGTAAGAAAGAGAATCGTGAATTCTTTGATAAAGGTATTTTAAAGGAAGAGTATGATCAAGCTTTCTTAATGGCATTTATTGCGAATAAGAATTTTATTAGTAGTAGTACTTCTTCTACAGAGTTAGGTATTATTCAACAAATGAGTCAAAGATTAATAGATAACTTACTTGAAACTGATCCTGAATTAACAGAGGATAAACTAGATGAAATATTCCATAAACAAATTATTCTTATGAAAGATAAGAATAAAAAACGTAGTGAAAAGATTTATACAATTATTAAAGATAGATTAGAAAGAGAAAATAGAGGTTTAAATGAATTGTTAGATGCTTTAAAGAAAGAAGGAACAGCATGAAAAAAATATTTAATAATAAAATCTTTAAAGTATTTGTGGGACTTATAAAAGCATTTTTGATAATTGTAATGGTTTTATATGTTGGGTTTGTTATAGCACAGAGAGCAACTGGTAATAAAAGTATTATGGGATATCGATTCTTTACTGTAGCGACAGGTTCAATGAAGGGTGTCTATAATATTAATGATGTTATTGCAGTACATGATTATGATACAAACAAACTAAAAGTAGGCGATGATATTGCTTATCTTGGAACTAGATCTGGACTAGAAGGAAAAATAATAGTTCATAGAATTATTAAAATAGAAAATAAAGAAGCTGGAGGTAGAATGTTTACTACTAAAGGTGTTAATTCTGACAATCCTGATCCAGTTATAAATGATAATCAAATATTTGGAAAGGTTACTGGAAAGATTCCTGTTATATCTGAAATAAATCATGTTGTACGTAGTCAAGTTGGATTCTTTTCTTTAATATTTTGTCCACTTGTACTAATTATTGTACTTGAAATATTACAAACAATAACTGATTATCAATTGGAGAAAAATAAAATAAAAGAGATAAAAAAATAATGTAAAAGGATGATTAGATGGATTTACAAACCAGAAAGGAAAAACTAGATCTTCTTAGTAAGAGATTTAAAAAGAAGAAGTTTTGGGCAATCTTATTAGCACTTTTTACTTTAAGTGTTAATGCTTTTGCGTGGTTTGTATTTTCTAAGTATTCTGAGTATCAATTTACAGGTAGTGTAGCTGCTTGGGATGTTGAAATGAGAGATGAAAATCAACAACTAGTTAATAATATAATTGTTACTGTTAATATGAAACCTGGAATGCAAACTTTTACTAAAACATATGATATTAATAACTTAGGTGGAGTAGATGCCAAATTTACTTATGAGTTACAATCATTAAAAATATTAGGTAGAGATATAAATGTATATGGTATTCAAAATCAAAATACTTACTTAACTACTTTCTATCCTTTCTCTATAAATCTTGCTAGTAATAAGTCAGTAATACAAGGAGGAGATAGTGCTACATTTACGACAACAGTAAATTGGAGTTTTGAAGAAGCTAATAAGTATTTTGCTCTAAATAATATTTATGATTATAATCCGACATTTAAGTACTATAAATTAGTTAATGATGAATATACTGAATTTGCTGTTAGTGATACAAATTATATTGCTAATCGTGATTCTTTATTCTTAGAAAAAGATGATGCTGATACTTATTTCGGTATGATGTGTGGAGAGTATCAAGATACAAATAATTTAGATTGTATTGAGATGAAAGTGTTACTAAAAGTAGAACAAAATAATACATAAAAAAAGATAGGATTTCCTATCTTTTTTGTTCTAAATGAAGTGTTACTTTTATATCTGTATCTTGATAATCTTCGTTTTGAGCATATTCTGTATCAGCTTGATTGTTCATTGTATTTGTTGTACTGTCATCCCATTCAAAATAGATTCTTAAGGCAGTAGATGAAGTATTCATAGGAATATCTCCTGTGATACCTGTTGTACTATTGTAGTTTATTCTTGAACCTCCATTAACAGTATATCCAGTTAGTTTTAAATCAACTAATGGAGTTTCTGTTGCAACTGTTCCGGTAATTGTATAAGTAAAGTCGACATCAACATTTGTAGCATCAATCGTTAAATCAAAGTATCCTGTAGATCCTGGAGCAATTGTTCCTTCTTTAACATAAGTACTACTATCAATTACTGGTGTAATTGTATTAGTTAATGTTGATTTATTAATAATTGATTCATTATTTACTTTAATATCCCAACTAGCAATTCTACTTTGTACTGTTGCATCTACATTTCTTCGATATTTAGCGTATGATGATTGAAATAAATATAGTAGGGCAACACTGAGAATTGTTATAAATAGGACTAAAAATAAGAGTTCTTTTTTCTTTTTCATAGTCTCACCTTAATTTTATTTTAACACAATACATATTTTTTTAATAGTATTTTCTTTATTGTGATAAGATATTATTAGGTGATTTTATGGAAGAATTAATCAATCAATTTAGGTATTTAGTGGGTGGATATTATGGAGTTTCTTTGATGGATGAGTATCCTTTAAAGGAATATGTTTTAAAAGATATAGAGAATTATATTAATGATTTTAATGAGATAAATCCTATTGAAAACTATGATTATAAAGGGGTTTGGGAAGAAATAAAGGATAAGGTTTCTGATAAGAGAAAGTTACAAGATGCGTTACTTGTACTTCATAAAATGAATGGACCAATGGATTTAGTGTTACTCATTAAAGAAAAACTAAAAAAATATTAAATTTACATTTACACTTTACATTATGTCAAATACAACTTTTAAATATATTTAAGTTGTGATATATTTTATTTATAAGGTAGGGATTAAAATGAAAAATTTTTTCAAATTATCATTATTTGTTATTGTAGTGGTATTAATGTGTACTGCATGTCAAGGTGATGTTACTAGAGCACTTAGACATGAAGGGTTTAGTGTAGGAAATGAATTTGAATGTGAAGTTTTCTTTAGGGAAGAAGGAGCTGAATCTATCAAGTATTTAACAAGTAATAATATTATTACTCCTGCTGGTACTATATATGAAATTTCTATGGGTCAAGCATATGCGAATAAATCTAATTGTAAGATTGCAGATACTTCTTTAAAAGTAGTTTCAATGTTTGATAATACGGTTTTTAAAGCTCAAGATGGAAAATACTACTCAATGGTTGCGGAAAACAATTCTCCAGCATATACGCAAATTACTCAAAATGATCGTTCATATGCAATTTATGATTTATTATTAAAACCAGCAGAGAATATTAAAGCAATGACTGCTGATAGTAATAATGGAATTTATTATGTTTTAAAGAATGATGGAAATGTTTATGGATTAACTATTACTCAACCAGATAGAAATGCTGCACCACGAATTACTGGATCAGTTATTGTTTATAATAGTGCTGATTATGGTGGTAGAATTATTGATTTTGGTTATTACGGTGATAGTGGTTCTACATTTGTTAGAACAGATGCTAAAGTGTTTAGGATGAAAGCTCAAAATGTTGAGGAATGTTCTAAATATGCTGATATTGCATGTCATTATGAAATGATGGAGGCACCTGCCTTTGAAGAGAATAGAGAATATATATTAGCTTATAATGGAAGTACTATTATTACTACATATAAGACAGTATTTACAGTTAATAATTAAAGCAAAAGTTCACTTTTGCTTTTTTCTTTATTTTAAGATATTATATTACTGAAATGGGTGATGTTATGTTATTAGCGAATGATTGGAAAGATTATGAATTACTTGATGCCTCTTTAGGAATGAAGTATGAAAGATGGGGAGATATATTCTTGCTTAGACCGGATCCACAAGTAATATGGGATAATGGTAATTTGGAAGAAAAATATAGAAATAAAATAGATGCAATATATCATAGAAGTAATAAAGGTGGAGGTAGTTGGGAAAACTTAAAAAATGTACCTGCATCATGGATGATTAATTATAAAAATTTAAGATTTAATATTAAACAAATGGGTTTTAAACATACAGGATTGTTTCCAGAACAAGCTGTTAATTGGGATTGGATGATTGATAAAATCAGTAGTTCTGGAAGAAAAATAAAAGTATTAAATTTATTTGCTTATACAGGAGGAGCAACAGTTGCATGTTTATCAGCAGACGCTCATGTTACACATGTTGATTCATCAAAAGGTATGGTTGATTGGTGCAAAGAAAATGTTAATGAAAGTGGTTTTCAAGGAGAAAATATTCGCTATATTGTTGATGATGTAGTTAAATTTGTACAAAGAGAAATTAGAAGAGGAAATCATTATGATGCGATTATAATGGATCCTCCAAGCTACGGACGAGGCGCTAATGGAGAAGTTTGGGATATAGAAAAAAGTTTAAATTACTTAGTTAGTATTTGTACTGAATTATTAAGTGATGAACCATTATTCTTTTTAATAAATTCTTATACTACAGGTTTTTCTGCTTTTGTATTAAAAAATATTCTTGAAACTACTGTTTTAGAAAAATATTTAGGAGAAGTTACTTGTGGTGAAGTTGGTATCCCAATAAAGAATGGTAATTTAGTACTCCCTTGTGGTATTTATGGAAGATGGGAACGCAAATGAAAGATTTAAAAGTATTATATGAAGATAATCATATTATTGTAGTAGTTAAACCATTTAATGTTCTTAGTCAAGGAGATGCTACTGGTGATAAATCTATTATGGATGTGGTTAAAGAATATATAAAAGTTAAATATCATAAACCGGGAAATGTTTATTTGGGTCTTGTTCACAGACTCGATCGACCTGTTGGCGGAATTATGGTTTTTGCTAGAAGTAGTAAGGCTGCAAGTAGATTAACTAAAGCTTTTAGTGAACATAAAGTAACAAAAAAATATTTAGCTATCGTGCATGGAAAACTTTCTGGTAATGGAGAATTTAAAGATTTAATTGAAAAAGGAAAAAATGGGAATAGTTTTGTAAGTCCAAAAGGAAAAGAAGCTGTTTTGGAGTATGAAGTACTTGATTATAATAAAGAAAATGATTGTACTTTGGTATCAATTCTATTAAGAACAGGAAGACATCATCAAATAAGAGTACAGTTTGCAAGTAGAGGACATTATCTTTTAGGAGATCAGCGATATGGTGTGCAAGATAATACTCAAATTTGTTTGTTTTCTTACTACTTATCTTTTACTCATCCGGTTACTAAAGAAATGTTGGAATTTAAAGAAATTCCGGATAATAAAGGATATTGGACAAGTTTTACACTGTCAAAAAATGTATAAAAAATAAAACATTTGCAATTGCAGATGTTTTTTGCTATTATATTTATAGATTATAGAATAAAGGGAGTAGATAAGATGACATTTAATTTAGAATGGTTTACTACGATACCAGGATTATTTATTACTGGTGGAGTATTGTTTTTAATATTAGCTTTGGTATTACTTATTATTACCGGCAGAAAATCTAAGAAGGAAAAGAAAGCGAAAGAGGGACAAGATGCTGCTCAACAGCCGGCTACTATGGCAGCTGTACCTGGAGCACCAGCTCCTGCACCAGTAGCACCTGGACCAGTTCCAGCAATGCCTGGAGCACCAGCACCTGTGGCTGCTATGCCTCCACAACCTGGAATGCCTGCTGAAATGCCAGTTCAACCAGCACCTGTGGCTGCTATGCCAGCTCAACCTGCGCCAGTAACTACTGCTCCTGTAATGCCTGCAGCTCCAGCTCCAGTTACTACACCTGCGCCTGTTCCAGCTGCACCAGCACCAGCTCCAGTTCAACCAGCACCTGCTGCACATTCGCCAATTCCTGAGGTTGCTACTACACCGGCACCAGTTACTACTGCACCTGCAGCACCTTCAACACAGATTTATGGAGGAGCAAATCCTGCACCTGCAGCACCTGTAACTTCTGCACCAGCAACACCTCCAACACAAATATATGGAGGAGCTGATCCTGCTGTTAGTACTGTAGCACCAGTTGCACCTGTATCTCCTGTTGGACCTACAGCACCTGCACCTGTTCAACCAGCACCTGTTGCTCCTGTAGCACCAGTTGCACCAGTTACTCCGGTAACACCTCAACAATAGAAATAAAAAAGTATTTTAAATACTTTTTTTTTGCTTTATTATTGGTGAATAATTAAAAAAATGATATAATTTTCTTAAGGTGATATTATGAAAAAAATATCCATATTATCTTTGCATTTAGGGTATGGTGGTATAGAGAAATCTATAGTTACTTTAGCAAATGTATTGTGTACTCGTTATGAAGTAGAAATTGCGACTTGTTATAAGCTTTATAATGAGTGTGTATTTAGGTTAGATGATAGAGTAAAAGTCCTTTATTTGAATGATGAAGATATTGTTCCAAATCGAGAGTCTTTAAAAGAAGCAATTGGTTCTAAGAATCCAATTAAAATTCTTAAAGAAGGATCTTTTTCTGCAAAAGTTCTTTATCATCGTAAAAAAAGTATTACTAATTACATCCGTCAATGTGACGCTGATGTAATTATTTCAACACGTGACATTTTCAATAGTTGGTTAGGTATGTACGGAAGGGAAAACGTACTAAAGATAGGTTGGGAGCATAATCATTTCCATGATGATATGAAATATGCTCGTAAGGTTGTGGATAGTGTTAAAAACTTAGACTATCTTGTATTAGTATCTGCAGAATTAGAAGACTATTATAATAAAATGTTAACAGGTAAGAAATGTATGACTGTTTATATTCCTAATTGTATTGATGGAATGCCAGAAGAAAAGTCTCCTTTAAAAGCAAAGAGACTTATTAGTGTTGGCAGATTATCACCTGAAAAAGGTTATTTAGATTTACTTAGAGTTTACCATATTTTATATAAGAAATATCCTGATTGGAAGCTAGATATTATTGGAGATGGAGTAGAAAAAAAGTTGTTGGAGGAATATATAGCTGTTCATAAAATGGAGAAGTATGTGACGTTACATGGATTTCAAAATAAGGAGTATATTGATCGATTGATGCATGATTCATCTTTATATTTAATGACTTCTCATACTGAGAGTTTTGGTATTGTATTAATTGAAGCTATGAGTCATGGTATTCCTTGTATTGCGATGGATTCTGCAGAGGGGGCTCGTGAAATAATTAATAGTGGAGAAAATGGATATTTAATTAAGAATCGTAATTATGAAATGATGGTTAAAAAAATAGAAGATTTAATAAAGGATAGAAAAGAAAGATTAAAATTAGGGGAGAATGCTCGTAAAAGTGTGGAGAAATATACTAGTGAAGCAGTAGGCGAAGAATGGTTTACTTTAATAGAAGAGAGTGATGTTTATGAGTAAAAAGAATGTAATGTTTATTGCTTCAACAGGAGGACATTTAGAAGAGTTATTACAATTATCTCCTATGTTTGATAAATATAATTATTATTTAATTACTGAAAAAACAAAATCTAATATGTATTTAAAAGATAAGTATAAAGGAAAAGTGTCTTATTTAGTATATGGTACTAAACATCATTTTTTAACTTATCCTTTTAAATTATTATTTAATTGTTTTAAGAGTTTATATTATTATTTAGTATTTGCACCTGATTATATTATTACAACAGGTGTTCATACTGCTGGGCCTATGTGTTGTATAGGTAAAATATTTGGTAGTAAGGTTATTTATATTGAAACATTTGCTAATATGGTTACTAAGACAGCTACTGGTAAACTTATTTATCCTATTAGTGATAAGTTTATTGTTCAATGGGAGAGTATGAAAAATCTATACCCTGATGCTGAATTTGGGGGGTGGATTTTCTAATGATACTTGTTATATTAGGAACTCAAGATAAACAATTTCCAAGACTTCTTGAAGCTGTTGATAAGGCTATTGATGATGGTACTATTAAAGATAAAGTAGTAGTACAAGCTGGACAGACTAAATATGAATCTAAGAATATGGAAATATTTGATTTGTTACCTTCTCCAGAATTTAATAAATTAATGGATGAAGCTGACTTAGTAATTACACATGGAGGAGCTGGATCAATTCTTACGGCAATAAAAAAAGGAAAAAAGGTTATTGCTGCTGCTAGACTAGCAAAATATCAAGAACATCATAATGATCATCAAAAACAAATAATTGGGGAATTTGCTAGTAAAGGTTATATCTTAGAATTAGAAGATTTTGATGAACTTAGTTCTTTAATTAAAAAAATGAAAACTTTTAAGCCTAAAAAGTTTGTAAGTAATACTAAAAATATGATAAAATTAATTGATGATTATATTAAAGATAGTAACCATACAGCATGGTATCATAAATATAAAGAAGGTCTTTTATATTTGTTCTTTGGTGGATGTACTACTTTAGTTAATATACTTGCATTTGCTTTATTCAGATTAATACATATAGGTACTTATATTAGTAATGGTTTAGCATGGGTACTTGCTGTATTATTTGCTTTTGTTACTAATAAAATATTTGTATTTGAAAGTAAAGGAAAAAGTAAAAAAGAAACATTTAAAGAAGGAGTATCTTTCTTTGGATTTAGAGTATTGTCTTTAGTTATAGATATGGGAATTATGTACTTATTAATTGATATATTGAGTTGGAACGAACTATTATCTAAAGTAATTTCTAATATCGTTGTTATTATATTGAATTATATTTTTAGTAAAGTATTTATTTTTAAAAAATAATGGAGGGCACATTATGAGGGGAAAGAATAATAAAGGGTTTACCCTTATAGAGATTATTGCAGTCATAGTAATATTGGGTATCTTATCTATTATGGTTATTCCTAAAGTCTATGATTTGTTTACTGATAGTCGTAAGAGTATTTATATTGAAGATGCTATTAGATTAATTTCGCAAGCACAATTCACGATGAGTTCTAAGAGTATGAAGATAGATAAGCCAGAGAATGGTGAATGTATTGTATTCAGTATGAAATATCTTAGTACTAATGATTTTCAGAATCCACCTAATGGTGGAATATATCTTTCTGAATCTTCTTTTGTGTTGGTTAAAAATGTTAATGGTAATTATATTTATTCCACAATGATTGTTGAAAAAACAAAAGATGATGTTTATATGGGAGTTGAATTAACCACAGAAAAAGGTTTGAATGCAAAAGATGCCCTTAAACATGTACGTACTTTTAATATATCCGAAATAGGGTACTTTGATGATGGTGAGTGGAGTGAAGGTAGTTTAATTGATGCTGCTTTCGTTAATGGTAATGTTAAAACTGCTGATGGAGAAGATGCTGGTGATTGGCAAATTGATTCTGAAGACATTATTGGATATTACAATAATGAAAGAGGAGAAGATGTTGCTGTTGTAGATACTGCATCACCTAAGATTACTACTAAGTTTAGTACAAGTGGTTCATTACAAACAGTATTAACAATTGCTGCTAAAGATGAAGATACTGAGTTAAGTAAATTAAAAGTATGTATTAAAATATCTAGTAATAAAGATGATTCATATCCTTCTGCTACTGATTCATCATGTGAAGGATATGGTAATAGCAATTATTATGAAAAGAGTATTAATTTTGCTGATTATGGATTTAGTTATGCTAATCGTAGTACTGCATATGTTTATGTATTAGTTGTTGATGATACTAATAATATGACACGTAAGAGATTGTCTTATGATGTTCATGAAAATGAACCTCCTAAGATTAATAATTATACTATTACTAAATTATCTGGTGATAAACAAAATATGCCTAAAGCTGCGGTAAAACTAGCTTTAACTGATGATATGACTAGTATAGATAATTTACAAATCTGTTTTGTACAGGATAATGAAGATGCTCAAAACTGTTCAAATTATGCTAGTTATCTTTCACTTTTTGGTAATTCAGGTGTTTATAATTATACATTTAAGGATTCTAATGGTGCTGATATTACTAAACCTGATGGTAGTTCACATAGTTTAAAAGTATTTGTTAAGGATGAAAAAGGTTTAGTTGTTACAGCTGTTAAAGACTATACTATTTATAGTAATAAGGAACCTAGCATTTCTTTGGGAGCATTTGGAACTAGTTGTTTATTTAGTTCTAATGGTCGTTGTACTTGTAAGACTGCTAATTGTAATAGTTTAACTGTAACTGTTAATCTATCAGTTGATGATGATTTAACAGATCCGGATGATTTATTATTAACTTTCTATCATTTGGCTAGTGATGGTTCTACTCATAAGGGAGAAATAACCATGACTTATTCTCAATTTAAATCTGGTGATAGAAAATATACTTTCACAGGTGAATATGATGGAGAAGATAGAGAATTATATGTAACGGTTAAAGATGGACATGGTAAAACAAAAACTTCTTCTAGAAAGTTAGAAGATGTATATAAAGATTTACCTCCATCAATAGTATTATTAAAAGATGAAAATAATAATAATCTTCCATTTATAACAAGTGCTGAATTTGCTTGTTCTGGAGCAGATTCATGTACTAATTTGGATAATGGTGGTAGTTATCGTGTTAACTTAAACTTTGATGTTGTTGATGATTTAACTAGTGCTGATGATGTTACTGTTTGTGTATCAGAGGATCCTGATTATTGTACTGATGAAGATAGTGATAAGAGTCATTTCAAAAAATTCTCTTCTTTTGATAAAGAATTTGAGTTTTCTACAAATATTACTAATGGTAAAATATATCCTACTGAACAATTGACTAAAGAATTATATGTTGCTGTTAAAGATGGAAAAGGTCATTATACAGCTTATAAAAATTTAGAGCCTATTAAATATAAGTTGTATCATAATGCTGCTCCAATAGTTTCAGGTTCATATCAAATTGTATCTAGTGATGAAGATGTAAGAAATTCTGTTGATGAGAATGGTAATCCAATAGAAGGATATGAAGGTGGACTTCCAAAAGTAGCAATTAATCTTGGAAATATAAGTATTGTTGATGACTTTGTCGATTATGAAGCTCGCTTCTGCTATACTATCGATGATAGTGAAGAAATATGTACTAGTTATAAAGATTTTATTGATTTAAAAGATACTTTAGGATCTGAATTTGTATTTAAAGATGGCGATGGTAATGCAATATTAAATGAAGGACAGAAGATTACTACTAGAGTTGATATTAAAGATAATTATGATTTAGTAAAATCAACTCCAGAATTGGTTTATGATATTTACAAAGATAAACCTCCTGAGATTGTTTCTTCATCTATAAAGAGTGTTACTGATGATTATAATAGTTATAATATTGATGTAGAATTTACTGTACGTGATTATCAAGATAAATACAAAGTATGTATTACAGAAGATGAATCATGTGGTGATGCAGATTATATTGGTAATGAGGTTGGTGCTTCAATATGTAATGATACAAATGGAGACGGTGAAGAGACTGAAGATGAGTGTGAGGAGACTACAAATGAAGAATTATTTGATGGTTCTTCAAATACAGGATATGAATTAATTATTGATGGTAGTGTGAAATTCCATTGGTCAGCTACATATCAAAATGAAAATCCAAATAAACATTTAAAATTATTTGTTAAAGATACATATGGAAATGTTAAATCTGTTGATCTTAAGAATAATGGTTCAACAACTTATTCATTATATGAATTATGTTCTATTCCAGAAAACAGACAGGAGACAGATGATCCGCCAACATTTGAATATATTTCTGGAACAGAAATATCTCCTAGTGATTGTAGTGGAGCATGTTATAGAAATTATAAGACCACAAATAATACTAGTCATCCAAACTTCCATACTGGTTCTACTGAAACTGATGATGGACCTATTGCAGGTTTATATAAAAAGACACTTAAATATGAAGATACACTTGTTGGTGTTACTTGTGATGGTATTAGTGAGGATGTTCAATTAAGATGTGATAATGTACGTTGTTTCAATACTGGAGAAGAAGAAAATCCAAATATTATTGCTTTAAAATTAGAGGATGAAGATATGAAGTGGTATTACTCTAATTCTAGAGTTACTAAAGAGGTAGAAATAGCAAAACCATATTGTGAAAACTTAAATGAGGAAGCTGATTTCTTCCATCCTAATGATATTCGTTGTGAGGATGTAGATAGTCTTTGTTATGCTAAAGCAACTAATGTATGTAAACCATATATAGATCAATATGAACAAGAGGTAGCAGCATATGAATTAGCTAAAGCTGAGTATGTTGCACAACAAGTATTATATGATTATAATCATGATTTGATATCTGATACTAATAATATGGAGGAAGATATTGATACTTGTACTCCATTACTACCTAATCTTGGATCTGATTCTTGGATAGCTAGTAGACAATTATATTGTGAGAATCAGGCTGACTGTTTTGCATGTCAGAATGGAACTAATTCAGAAAATGTTGATTGTTCTATGTATCAAGTTGGTGAAGACAATCAAATTGTGTGTGAATTGGTAGATGGTTCTTATCAAGATAAAGTATGTACTGCTTTAAGGTCATTAGAAAGATGTCAAAGTGTTTATGATATGTTCCAGGATTCGATTGAAATTTATACTAAAGAATTTGAAGATAATCCTGCTAATGTAAAGCCAACACAAACTACTTGTATAGAAGAGCAACAAACTGTATGTAAAGGAAAATACAATTTCTGTAGTCAACCATTTACTGAACTATATAAAGAAGTTTCTTGCGATGCTAGTCATGATTTAGATGTGACTTGTCGTAAGAGTGATTTCTATGATGGACATTGTTTAGTTAGTGATACAACATGTACAGGTGATGATCCTGATTGTGTTGAAGTATGTTATAGACATCATGATTGTACTAGTCAGTCTGTAACTAGACCGGTAACATTTACTTGTACAGGTTATTTTCCAACATATAGATCAGAAGTAGTTAATAATAATATTATCTTAAAGAAAACACCAATTCGTATATGTCCAGAATTCTATTATGGTTTCTTTGATCAGATTTATGCATATAACAACGATACTACAACACCTTATGTAAGGTTTAATCCTGAGGAAATAGAGATAGATCCAGAATTAACTGCCACAAATGTTGATGAAGGGGATGGTGATGATGGTGACTAAAGAAAAAAAGATTAGGGTTGCTTTAATAGCAATATGTATAGTAGTATTTGTTATCATCGTTTTATATATTTTCTACTTATTGTTTAATAAAGGTATTTCTAATACATCAAAAGTAGATGATTTAAAGAAATTAAATGGTGTATATTTAGGAGAGGATTTAACGTTTGAAATGAATTCTCTTTCAGCAGAAAAATGTAATGAAGATAATTCAATATGTCTAATGGAACTTGAAATAATTGCTCAAGGTAATAAAGGAATTATTACTTATAAAGTTCGTAATAATACTGATTCTGAGAAATCTGGTAAATTGAGAGTATCTATTGGGGATTACATGTTTATATTTCCATATAATAATGTTCAACCATATAATGATTTAGCTGAACGTGAAAAAAAGGAAGTATATGGTTATGAAGGGTATAATCTTGATTTTACTGTAATCGATGAGTATTATGTTGAAGATGCTCAAGCTGATGATACTTCATTAATGTTTGAACAGATGACAGTAGAAGATAAAGAAGGAATTGACGTAAATTAAAGAAAAAGGCACTGTAAAGTGTCTTTTTTTTAAACCCTTTTTATGACAAATAGTGTAATATTTGTTACAATATATGTAAGGTGATACTATGAAAAATATAAAAGTAGATACTAAAAAACTTATATATATATTCTTTTGTATTGGTCTAGTTATGACTATTTCAGGTGGATTCTCATCTTTTTTAATTAGTTTAAGAGAAGATCACCAACAGGTATTACGTAGGATGGATGATGTTTCTTCTATATTTGAAAAGTTTAATGATGATACTACTAAGTTTGAAGAAACTAGAGATGCATTATATACTGATGTATTAGGAAATGTATATTACGATACATTATATAGTAGTGATAAAGATGTAAAAAAAGATATTAAGAATTATGAAGATTTATTAAATGATTTAACTAAAGATGTTAAAAAAATGGATGATTTATGTGGAAATGTTTATTATCCAGATAAAAGAGTAAATAATATGTGTGTTAATTATAAAAGTATTTATGAACAAGCAGTTAATTATTTTGTAGGTGATATTAAATCATACAATGATAGTATAAAAAAATATAATGAATATCAGAAATCAATAGACTCAGATAAAACGGTTAAAAAGTATAAAACTGATTATAAGTATATTGATTATAATGGTGATAAAGCATTTGATGGTAAGGAGTAAATATGTTTAAAAGAAGGAGAATGAAGAGCACTTATAGATGGCCATTAAAACGTAAAGTTCTTGCCTGGATATGTGCTTTATACATTGTCTTTTTTTCTTGTTTTTTATTTCTTTTCTATGGACCAATTAATAGTTTTAAAGAATTTTGGATTACAAGTGCCATGACTACGATGTCTCACCAATACTTAGCAACATGGATATATAGTGATGAGTATATTGAAAAGGTTTTAGCAAAAAACTTTGTTGAAGAAGTTGATGAAGTAAGTGATCCGAGTAAAATTTCTTTTCGTAAATATAAATCTGTTATATATAGAAATCCTTATGAAAAAGAAATATTATTACATGATGAAGATGAGGTATATAAAGTAATTAATATTAATGGAACAGGTTATCAAGGATTTTTAGTTGCGATATATGATCCTTCTAGAGTTCATATAGCAACAACGGCTTATTTAGGTGAAAAAGGTGAATCTATTTTAACTGTTAGTAAAAGGGAAAATGCTCTTGTTGCAATGAATGCAGGAGGTTTTTATGATCCTGATTGGAATAGTAATGGAGCATTGCCTCACGGTACAGTTATATCTAATGGAGCTGTTGTAAGTGACTATATTGATTCTGGTAATGGAGGGGGATTTATAGGTTTTACTAAAGAGAATAAATTTATTTTAGGTAGTATGTCTAAAGAAGAAGCTATCAATATGGGATATAGAGATGCTATTGAGTTTGGGCCATTCTTAATTGTAAATGGTAAAAGAAGCTTTATTCGTGGAAATGGAGGATGGGGAGTTGCTCCTCGTAGTGCCATTGGTCAAAGACAGGATGGAATAGTTTTATTTGTTGTTATTAATGGAAGAAGTGCTTCTAGTATAGGGGCTGATATGATAGATTTATGCGATATAATGGAAAACTATGGTGCTTATAATGCTGCTAATTTGGATGGAGGAAGTTCTTCTGAATTAGTTGTTAAACAAAAAATAGTTAATACTCCTGTAGCTGGAGGAGAGAATGGTTTAAGAGATATGTCGACTTTTTGGGTTGTAGTCTAATAATGGAAAGGAGGTTTTCCTATGTTTGTTTTGGCAATAGGATCTGCATGTAGTGATCCGGGTTTAGCATCAATTTTAGCTGTTGTCAAAAAAAATACTTACAATATTACAAATAATAGGACCTATTCTTGCTATTATTAGTTTAGCTTTTCATATAACAATGATGGTTAAAGATCCAGATGATAAGAAGAGATTTCCCAAAATTAGAAATAGTGCGATAGCTTTATTGATATTATTTTTTGTACCTGTTATGGTAAATGTTGTATTTAGTTGGATGGATAATTCAACTACTTTAAGTAGTTGCTGGAATAATGCATCTTCAAATACCTCTTCTGGAGGTAGTTATATTTCTCCATATGACGATGATGAAAATAAAAAAAGTAATATTTTTACTAATCCAAATGAATATGCTAAAGGTGTTAAAAAAAAGAATAAAAGTGGAACTGGAGATTGGAAAGGAATCAATAATAGCAAAGCTAGTAAAGTTCTCTTTATAGGAGATAGTAGAACAGTCCAAAGGTATGCTTATATAAATAGTAACTGGAGTGGGGCAAGTTATGCGAGTGGTGGTGTACTTGAAGTTGGAAATGATATTTGGGTTGCTCAAGGATCAATGGGGCTTAGTTGGATGAAAAGTACTGGTATTCCTGCTGCACAACCTTATTTCACAGCAGGTACTGCAATAGTAATATTAATGGGAGTTAATGATTTAAGTAATGCAAACAACTACATTAATTATGTTAATTCTAATGCAAGTAGTTGGAAGAGTAATGGTAGTTCATTATATTTTGTATCTGTTAATCCATGTAATGGTTCATATGATTTTATGAATTCTAAGATTAAAAACTTTAATACTAAAGTTAGAAATGGACTTTCAAATGAGGTTGGATGGATAGATACTCATAGTCAAATGTATAGTGTTGGATTTAATACAACCGATGGATTACACTATGATAAGAACTCTTATCAAATAATCTACAATTATATAAAAAGTATGGTGTAAGTCTTGTGCTTACCCTTTTATTTTGGTATAATTTCATAAGATGGAGTGTTTAATATGGCAAAAACTAAAGAAGAAAAAAAACAGATAAAAAAAGAAAAAAAATCTGCTAAAAAAGAACCGATATCTAAAGAAGAAACTAATAATAAAAAGAAGAAAAAAAGGAATACTCATTATTATGGACCAATAGAGTTTTCTTTTAATTTTATTAGTTTAGTTGCTGTTATATGTATAGGACTTTATTTTGGGGGTAGAAGTTTTTATTATTATAGTTTACAAAACCAAAAAATCAAAGAAACTGCTATGACATTAAATGGATTAGTTCTATCAAACAACAAGTTAGTTAAAGATGATACAGAAGGCCTACATCAAGATGAAAATGGTTATTTTTTTAGGGGAAATGTTGAAAATAATTATGTTTGGTTTGCTAACAGAATGTTTCGAGTTATAAGAATAAATAATGATGACACAGTTAAGCTTGTTACTGATGATTTAGTAGCATCTTTTATGTGGGGAGAAAACAAAGATTACGATAAATCAAATCTAAGAATATGGTTAACTGATGTTGATAAAATAAGTGAATCAGGAGTATATTATAAAACAATTCCTGCACAAGAGAGATTCGTTGTAAAAACAAATTATACAATTGATAAAATGGTTGAGTCTAGTGTTGAAAAAGGAGATATTGTTTTAAAAGATAATATTACTACTTTAACTTTAAGTGATTATATTGATGCTGGAGGAAAAAATAGTTATTTAAAGAATGGTAAATTATTCTATATTTTAGGATACAACAGTGATGATGATAACTTATATATAGAAGAAGATGGTACTATTAATAGTTGTGATACTATGGATGGATATGGAATAAGAGGAGTGTTTACATTAAATAAAAATATTCCTGTATCACAAGGTGATGGTACTAAGAATAATCCTTATATGATTGATCAAGGAAATGATACTAATTATGTAGATAGTTATGTTAAATTAGGTGATGATACATGGAAAGTATTTGAAGATAATAAGGGAATATTAAAAATGTATCTAAATGGATATATAAAAGTAAATGGACAAGAATTAGTACGTAATTATAGTGCTCATGATAATAGATTTAATTATTTTGCTGAAGATAATATTGGTTTTTATCTATACAATGATTATGTTAAAAATCTTAGTTATAAAAAATATATAGTAAGTAATAAATATCCTTATGGAGAAATGAATATTGAATTGGGATATTATTATCCAAATGTTTATAAAGAAACATATGAAGAGAGTATAGGATTACTTAATATATTCGATTATGTATCTAATAATGAATTAGTAGATTTCTTTAGAGATAATACTTTAGAAGAAATGAGTACAGGACAATATGTTGTTGCGGCTAATGGATTATTAGAAGAAGTAGAAGTTACTGAAGAAAAACATATTGTGCCAGTTATTTCTATTAAAGCTGAGTCTATAAAAAAAGGTAATGGAAGAATAGATAATCCTTACTTAGTGGAGTGATGTTTGTGAAGAAGAATAATAAATTTGAATTTGTTGAGACAACTGACACAGATGAAAAAGCTACTAAAAAAGCAAAAAAAGCTAAGAAAAAAGTTCGTTTAAAAATTAGTTTTTTTACAGTATTGATTTTCTTAATGGATATATGTGTTATTGCAGGACTTTATGTTATTCATACTGAAAAGTTTAAAGCATTTTGGATTCCTTCTGCTATGACAACGATGACTCATAAATATCTTGCTTATACTTTATATGATGAAGATGAAGTTAATCGTATTATGAGTGAAAATTATATTGAACAAAGTACTGAGGAAGTTAATCTTGATGATATTGTTGTTAATAATGCTGATTTATTTACTAAGAGATATACTAATAAATATGATAAGGAAATATTTACTAAGACACCTGGAAATGATGTATATAAATTAATAAGAATTAATGAAGCAAAATATAAAGGCTGGTTAACTGTTATATATGATCCTTCAGATGTTGAACTTGCTGTAAGTAGTAAATTAGGTAGATCTGGACAATCTGTTAATACTTTAGTAAAAGAAAATAATGGATTGGTTGGTATTAATGGTGGAGGTTTTGAAGACTTAGATGGTTGGGGTAATGGTTCTATTCCTTATGGAGCTATTATTCAAGATGGAGAACTTAAATGGACTCATTCTGGTGGATGGGGAAGTCTAATTGGTTTTAATAAAGATCATAAAATGGTTCTTACTTATAAATCTCCAGAAGAAGCAATTAAAGATGGAATGGTTGATGCTGTTGACTTTGGACCTTTCTTAATAGTAAATGGTAATGTTTCTAAGATTCACGGTGATGGTGGATGGGGAACGGCTCCTAGAAGTATAATTGCTCAAAGAAAAGATGGTGTTGTATTATTCTTGATAATTGATGGTAGAATGCCTGGATATAGTATTGGAGCCACAATGAATGATGTAATAGAAATACTTGTTCGTTATAAAGCTTATAATGCAGCTAACTTAGATGGTGGAGCTTCGACAACAATGAGTATTAATGGTAGTTTATGGAATAATCCATATGCCGGTGGAGAATATGGTGGAAGAACTGTATCTAATGCATGGATTGTTACTAATAAACAGAATAAGGCTGTAACTATTCCAAATAAGAATGATTATTAAAAAGTAGATATTATCTACTTTTTTTGTTAAAATAATTTGAGTGAAGGTGATTTGGATGAGGAAATTTATTGTAAGTGATCTTCATGGTAATGGTGATATATATGATACTATTATGGGTTATCTTGATAATATAAGTTTAGAAGAAGAAGTTCTTTTATACATAAATGGTGATTTAATAGATAGAGGACTTGATTCTTTTAGAGT
>JAEEGL017287369.1_pt1 | contig 30068 bp, 29 predicted proteins | sample 9134231 | NCBI WGS metagenome assembly JAEEGL01 (sample SAMN16246548, study PRJNA631951) | gut metagenome | biome: gut microbiome; feature: rumen; material: fiber-attached | host: Bos | place: Iran: Karaj | collected 2018-10 | reverse complement strand
TTTTCTCTTAATACTTCTGCATATAAAATGTAGAATATTATAAACAGGATTGAAGAAATTATTACAATGATATTAGGTATTGTTATCCATGAAAATCTATAATTTAAACCTGATACTATAAATCCCACTAAAAACATTAATCCGCTATATAAAATTACTTGTTTTTGTTCCTTTTCTTTTTCTTTAACATCTAATCTGCTTTTCAGCAACATAGGATTCTTAAACATTAATATAATACCTGCTATAAACATTGGAATAAATAATATTATCATAAATAACCATGCATTCCAATAATTAAAAGTCCCAGCTGGAACAAATAATAGAATACTTACCAATATTACTCCAAATAAGTATTTTGATATAGCTTTTAAAAACAATTTTATATCCATATTATCACCACAGTTTGATTATATCATAAGTTAAAGTATAATGAGGTGTAACAAAAAGTTTGAAACCCCTATACTTACCCTGCCAGTTTGTATTTTTAAAACATTGACTTTAGAAGTTTTTTTGTTTGATTAATTTACATAAAAATGATTGTATGATAAGATGTTAAGTGAGAGAATAAGTGTAGGTTAGGGGATGAAAAGCAGGTGGAAAAGAAGCGTAAATTTAGAATAATTATCGCTGTTATTGTTTTATTGTTATGTCTTTTAACTATTAGTTGGTTACTTGTTGATCATTTCTATGTTCTAGATTTAATAGGTAGTGAAACGGTTGAAGTTAGCGTTAATAAGAAGTATTTAGAAAGCGGAGCAATTGCCAAGGTTTTCGGTATTAAACTTGATAATGTTAAGATTAAATCTGATATTGATGTTAATAGTGTTGGCGAGTATGTAGTTAATTATAAATCTAATCTTTTATTTATTAAAAAAGAAAAGAATAGAAAAGTTTTAGTTAAGGATTTGGACAAACCTAAAATTGAATTAAAGGGGGAGAATAATGTCTATCTTTTCTTAGGCGAAGAGTATAAGGAAGCTGGTTATTCTGCAACTGATAATGTTGATGGAGATATCACTGATAAGGTTGTTATCGATAGTAATTTAGATGTTAACAATGTTGGCGAGTATGTTATTAAATATACAATTAAAGATGCTGCTCAAAATGAAAATAGTATTGAGAGATATGTTGAAGTAGTAAATACGGCAACAGTATTACAAGCATCTCTAGATACATTTAATTTGGATAATTTATTTACGGATGTTAATTTGAAATATGAGCCTGATAAAGAATATGACTATTTTAAAGATACAGTATTTTTAGGAGATTCTAATGTTGTTTTCTTATATCAACATGGCAAATACATTTCAGCTAATCAAGCTTGGGGTAAATTTAATTTAAATATTGCTCAAATTAATTCATCTACTTTTACAACTTTTATTAATGGTAATAGTTCTAATTTAGATGATGCCCTTGTTACTTATAAACCAAAATATTTAGTAGTAACAATTGGTATTAATACTGGGTTGTATATGAATAAAACAAAATTTTTAAATGAAACACAAAAATTTATAGATCATATGAAAAATGATTATCCAGAAACAAAGGTAGTATTTAGTTCGTTATTACCATTGTATACTGGTACTTTAGATGGTAGTTCACAATATAACTTTAACAATTATAACTATTATTTATTAGAGTTATGTCATAAAAATAAAATTGGATTTATTAATTTTTCTGATAGAGTTAAGGATGCAAATGGATATGCTAGTCATGAATACTTTGAATGTACATCAGAAGCTAATTGTGGATTCCATTTAAATAATAAAGGAAAAGAATATTATATAGATTATATTAAACACGTAGATTTAGGGAGGAATTTTGAATGAAAAAAATCGTTATAAGTTTAATAGCAATATTATTTCTAGTTACTGGTTGTGGTAGCAGTAATACTTTAGATATTAAAGCAGCTAGCGCAAGCTTAGATAAGGAAATGCAAGATATGGTAGTTCTAGAAGATAAAGAACTAGAAGCTATCTATGATTTGGATTTATCTTTAATGGATGAATACATTATTAAAAGTGGTTCTACTAGAAACGGAAATTTATATGCCTTAATTAGAGTTAAAGATGAAAATAAAGAAGCAGTTAAAAAGCAAATGGATAAGTTATTTGAGATTCTTGAAACTCAAAGTAATTTATATTCACCTGAAGCTGTTGAATTATTAGAGAATAGAGTTCAAACTAACGTTGGGGATTGTTTGGTTTATATTTCTTATAAAGATACAGATAAAGCTTATGATTTAGTAAAGGAAAATATAAAATAATGAACTTTTCAAGTTTGCTATTTATATTTTTCTTTTTTCCTGCTTTTTTATTGGTATTCAATTTAGTTCCTAAGAAATATAAAAAGTTAGTATTATTAGTATTTAGTATTGTTTTCTATTTATATAGTGGCTTATTTAATTTTATTGTTTTAATTGCATTATGTTTGATAAATTATTTTGTTACTAATATTATTGATAAGTTTAGAAAGCTTAAGTTTCTTTATATAGTTTTGATTATTGTTAATATAATTACTTTGCTAATATTTAAATATAATAAATCTTTATTATTTCCTTTAGGTATTAGTTTCTATATATTTAATAGTTTATCTTATATTATTGATTTAAAAAGAGAAAAGATAAAGGCAGAAAAGAATATAATTAATTATTTAACTTATGTTATGTTATTTACCCATGTTACAATGGGACCTATTACTAGATATGATTCGATAATGGATAATCTAAATAATTATACTTTTAAAGCTGATGATTTTTTTAATGGTTTTAGAAGATTTATGAATGGCTTAATTAAAAAAGTTTTAATTGCTGATAATCTAGGATTGTTATTTGGTAATTTACTCACTATTCAAAATACTAGTAGTGTCTTAAATATTTATATTTTAATTGTATATGCTTTAGAATTGTATATTGATTTTTCTAGTTATTGTGATATGGCAATAGGTATTGGAAAGATGATAGGTATTAAGTACAAGGAAAATTTTGATTATCCATATCTTTCAACTAGTATTTCAGAGTTTTGGCGTAGATGGCATATTAGTTTAGGAGAATTTTTTAAAGAGTATGTTTACTTTCCAATGGGAGGTAATAGAGTAAGCGTTGCTAAGAATATTTTCAATTTATTTGTAGTTTGGTTATTAACTGGTATTTGGCATGGTAATACAATTAACTTTTTATTATGGGGTATCTATTACTGGATTATTATTGTAATAGAAAAATACTTATTAAAGAAATTACTAGATAAAGCGCCTGGTTTTATTAAGCATATATATGTAATACTAATTGTCTTAATAGGTTATATATTCTTTATTGGAGTAGATATATTACCTTATATTAAAGGTATATTTAATAGTACTATTATTGATAAAACAGCTATATTCTTTATTAAGGAAAATATTGTTTTAGTCCTAATTGGTATTATTCTTTGTTTTAGATTCCCAAATAAATTAAGAGAAAAAATTAATAGTTATAAGGTTAGTAAGATCTTAATTCCAATAGTTTATATTGCTTTGTTTATCTTAGTTTTATCTTATATAATTAGTGGTTCTTTTCAACCATTCTTATATAACAATTTTTAGGTGATATTATGGAAAAGATTAATAAAACAATATTATATTTATTCTTATTAGTAGTAATAGTTTTTGATTTTATGTTTTTAATGTCTAAAAAAGAAACATATTCCTATTTAGAGAATAGATATTTAAAGAAATTTAATATAAATGAAATAGATGGATATTTAAGTGATCACTTTCCATTTAGAAATACTTTTTTAGCAATTAAGAATAGAACTGAATTAGCTATTGGTAAGACTTATATTAATGATACATATATTGGAAAAGATAATTATTTGATTCCAACATTTGTTAATAATTCTAAGTCACATTATATTTATGAATCAATAAATGATTTTGCCAAAGATAAACAAGTATATGTAATGTTTGTTCCTGATTCTATATTAATAAATGAAGATAAGTTATATTATCATTTAGATATAGAAGAAGATAAAGAAATAGATAATCTATATAGTAAACTGTCACATTCTACTAATATAGATGTTAGAAAAACATTAAAAGAACATAATAATAAAGAAGAAATGTATTATAAGACAGATCATCATTGGACTAGCTTTGGTGCTTATTACGGGTATGTTGAGTTTATGAAGAATAAAGGGGATAGATACTTAGAAAAAGAAGAATTTGAAATAATAAGAGTTAGTTCTGATTTTGTGGGTACTACTTCTTCTAAAGTATTAGGCCTTGATATTAAAGATGATATATATACATTTAATACTAATAGCGAATTAGTAGTTAATTATGTTTTGGAAAACAAAACCACTAATAGTTTGTATAATGAAGAATATTTAGATAAAAAAGATAAGTACTCATATTTCTTAGATAATAATCATAGTGAGATTGTTATCCATAATAAGAGTATAAATAATGGTGAAAAAATACTAGTAATTAAAAATAGTTATGGAAATTGTTTTATACCATTTTTAGTAAATCATTACGAATATGTACACGTTGTTGATTTACGTTACTTTAATGAGGAAATATCAGAGTATTTAAATAAAAATGATATTTATGAAACGCTTATATTGTATAATTTAAATAATCTATATAGTGATTTGTCTATTGTTAAATTGAGGTGAAGCAATGAAGAAAAAAATATTATTAATATTCTTATCTCTATTACTTGTTGGTTGTAGTAAAAAAGTCGATAATCCAGCAAAAGAGGTTGAACAAGATAATACTGTTCCAACTATTAGTATAGTTAATGAACAAATATTCCTTGATGGAGACACAGAATTTAATCCAATAAGTAATGTTAATTTTGAGTTCGGCGCAAGTGGGGGAAAAGTAACTTGTGATAAAGATAAATTAGAAGTAGGTGAGAATACTATTATTTGTACAGCCAAAGGAAATAATGATCTTACCGCAACAGTTTCTTATAAAGTAGTTATGTCGAAGACTTATAAAAAGAATGCTATTTTCTTTGGAGATTCAATAGTATATGGATTCAAGTCTTCACCAGTAGGATACTCATGGGCTAATTATATTGGCGATCATTATGATTTAAATTTAGCGGTTAATGCTGGTATTTCAGATTATAGAGTATCTACTTATGATAATCCTCGAAAGTGGTTAGTAGATGAAGTTAAGAGTCATTATAATGATCCTAATAGTTATGATTTTGTAATCTTACAAGGTGGTATAAATGACTTGTTATATAATACACCAATGGGAAGTATTTCTAGTAGTAAAGATATTAATTCTTTCGATGTTAAAACTTTCTCTGGAGGATTAGAGAGTTATTTATATCACGTTATCTCTAAATGGCCTAATGCTAGAATAGGGTATATTATCACTTATAATACCCCAAACTATACTGAGAGAGGCTTAAAATGGTCTTATAGCGATTATAAAGCTTATTATGATAGGACTAAAGAAATCTTAAACAAATGGAATATTAAATATCTTGATTTATCTACTGATGAATTTAATAATTTATTAGCTGTAGAACAAAGAAAGTATTTACCTGATTATCTACATTTAAATAATGATGGTTATAAAGTGGTAAGTCCTTATATTTATGACTTTATGCAAACCCTTGATAAATATAGTTAGTTGATTAAAATAAGAAAACACTAGATTATCTAGTGTTTTTATTTTCTTGCTTTTATTAATTTATAAGATTCTTTTTCTGGTTGTTTAACTTCAATATCGATAAATCCTATTTGTTTTAGTATTTCTAATTCATGTTCTAAAGATAGCGGAGTATCATTGTGTCTATTAACTTTGTGCTCATAGTTATAAATACATTGTTTTTCTTCCTGTTCATCTTTGGCTGTATAATCGCTATTAATGAATATACCTCCAGATCTTAATGAATTGTATATTTTTTTGTATAGTTTTAGTTTTTCAGCATATAGAAAATGATGAAGGGCAGATGTAGACATAATAACATCTATATCTTGGCCAAAATCAATACTAAAGAAATCACCACAGATAATATCTACTTTATCAGCGAATGATCTTGTTTTTAGTATTTTTAACATTTCTTCTGATAAATCAATAGCTGTTACTCTAGAATTTGGGAATTTGTTAAAGAATTCTATTAATTCTAAACCGGTTCCCGCACCTAAATCGATTACTCTTTTTGGATTTATATCGATATTTTCAGTTAAGAGATTTTTAGTATTCATAAAGGGTTTATGAACTTCATCATATCCTTCGGCTTTTTCATCAAAGAACTCTTTGTTTTCTTGGTTTCTTATATTAAGTTCCATAGTTACACCTCGAGCATATTGTATCACAAACGATAGTCTTGAAGAAGAATTAAAAATATGTGATAATTTTCTTATAATAGTATGACTATTGAGAAGGTGAAAATATGAGTGACAAATTAGTTAATATTGAATTCTTTTCAAGTATGTCTCATGAAATAAGAACTCATTTAAATACTTTGGTAGGTTTATCAGAAGATATACTTGGATATGAAGATGTACCTGATGAAATTCGTGAAGATGCAGAAGATCTGGTAGTTACTTCAAAGAAATTGCTTGATTTAATGAAAAACATAATTGATTTTAGTAAAATTGAAAGTGATAAAATGGAGATTGTTAATATACCATATAATCCAAGAAGAATATTTGAAGAACTTGCTAAGATTAATGAATTAAATATAGAGGATAAACCAATTAATCTTTATACCGATATTTCTCCTGAATTACCATATGAATTAGTAGGTGATGGCGAACATATAGAAGAGATCGTTGATAATCTACTTAATAATGCTGTTAAATTTACCGAAGGTGGAGATATTTGGTTTACCGTTAAATGTGTTAATGATTCAGAAAACTGTTATCTAACTATTAAAGTTAAAGATACAGGATGTGGAATGAAACCTGAAGTAGTTGATAAGCTATTTAATAGAGTGGAAGGCAATAATGATGGACCAGGTTTGGGTCTTGCAATTGCTAAAAGTTTAGTTGATATGATGGGCGGTAAAATTCACGTTGAAAGTACTTATGGCGAAGGATCTTCTTTTACTTTTACTGTTGCGCAAAAGATTAGTTTATTAGAAGAACCAGAATTAACTAAAACACAAAGACTAAGATTAGAACAAATAAATTATGAAGAAGAAGGATATGGATATAAAAAGGTTCTTATAGTTGATGATAATTTATTAAATATTAAAGTTGTTCGTAGAATATTAGAACAATCTGATTTAATATTGGAAGAATGTCATAATGGAGCAGAATGTCTTCAAGAGGTATCTAATAATAATGATTACGATGTGATTTTGATGGATATTATGATGCCTGGCATGAGTGGTGAAGAAACTTTAAGAAGACTTAAGGAAATGGATGGATTTGATACTCCTGTAATTGCACTTACAGCGAATGTTGAAGAGGGTGCAGAACAAAAATATGAAAGTGAAGGATTTGTAGACTACATTGCTAAACCTTTTTCAAAAATACAAATTGAGAAGAAACTTGACTTAGTATTTAAACAAAAGGATCTTCAAGATGAAGATGAACATAAAGAAAAAGAAATAGTTTATGATGATGACGATGATTTCTTTTAATAAAAAACACTAACAATTGTTAGTGTTCTTTTTTTATGTTTAAGATGTTTAAGTAATATTCTAAGCCATCCTGGGTTTTATCCCAGTCTGTACATAAAATTCCATCTGGGAATAACACAAGCTCTTGCATTTCGGTGATATTACCTATTTTTACTCTTGTGTTTGGTAAACCTCTATGAATTCTAAAAGGCATACCCTTATTTGTCTTAAATAGTACTTTATCACAAGCGTGACAGTATACTCTTCCATAATAGTTTCCTACTTCTGTAGCTGCTTTAATAGATTCAGTATTTAATAGATGTAAGTTTTCAGGAATGATTTTATTGTAATCATGTCTAAAACTAACATCTAGTTTATGACCTTCTTTTTGTTCCCAAATAGCTTCCCATCTATCTAATATCTCTTTCATTTTCTCTTGATCAATCTTTTCACCAACGAAGCAATTGATTCTAACGTTTGTATTGATTTTTAAAATATCTTCATCAGTGGCTATACTATGTAATATTTTGACATCGTCTTCATATGATTTTGAGTGTCTAGAAATGTTGATACCTTTGATATTTGGGTAAGCATTAACTAGTTTAATAAAATCTTCTTTACCATTATCTAAGAAGGTTGTGTTTATATAAATGGTTTTATTTTTGATTATTTCTAGCATTTGTTTGAGTAATTCTAAATCACTCATTGGTTCCCCACCAGTTATAACTATTTCAGTTAATTCTGATTTGGTAAAAGCACAAAGCCAACTTAGTACTTCTTCCGGATTTGGAATATTTTGGCTATAAAAAATCTTTGAAGTACAAAATTTACAGTCATTTTTGCAATCTGCAGGGAAATATACAGTACACATATGATCTTTTGGAGATTCTGGTGTATACGTTATTTCGGAATCGCTTAATATATATCTTTCCATAGATAGACCTCTTTTTTAACGAGAATTATTATGATATATAAATTCTTTTGTGTCAATAATATAAAATATTTACATAAAAAAAGACTTGTGCTATATTATAGCTAGAAAAGGAGACATAACTATGAATTATTTAAATACTAATAATTTAAATAATTGGTGGGATGTATGGAGAAGTTAATCCATACAGTTTTGTCGTGAATAAATAGTTTTTTAGATACTTATAAAGACATATGTATGGATTATTTCCTCATATGTCTTTTTTGTATGCTTGAAAGGAGGTGGTGCATATGGACAGTGAATGGGATTGGTTTTGGAATAACAAGGGGTTAAAAAAGAAAGAAAGAAGGATTAAAAATGAATTATGGAGAATTTGGTGGTCAATATGTACCACAAGAATTAAAAGCAAAATTAAACGAGATTAAAAAGGTATTTAAGGAATCAAAAAAAGATAAAGAGTTTATAAAAGAGTATAAGTATTATTTGAAGGAATATGTTGGAAGACCATCACCTTTATATTACGCAGAAAATCTAACTAAGTATGCTGGAGGATGTAAGATTTATTTAAAAAGAGAAGATTTAAATCACACTGGAGCTCATAAGATTAATAACACTATTGGACAAGTATTACTTGCGAAGAGAATGGGTAAAACTCATATTATTGCTGAAACAGGAGCTGGTCAACATGGTGTTGCAACAGCTACTGTTTGTGCTTTATTTGGAATTAAGTGTACAATCTTTATGGGAGCTATTGATGTTGAAAGACAACATTTAAATGTGGAAAAGATGAAGTTATTAGGAGCGGAAGTTGTTCCTGTAACAGAAGGTAATGGAACTTTAAAAGAAGCAGTAGATGTGGCATTTGAATATTTATTGAAACATCAAGATGCTTTCTACTTAATCGGATCTGCTGTTGGGCCTGACCCATATCCAGAGATGGTTAAGTTCTTTCAAAAGATAATTGGAGAGGAAGCAAAAGCTCAAGTATTAGATCAAGAAGGAAAACTTCCTAAAGCAATTGTTGCTTGTGTAGGTGGTGGAAGTAATAGTATTGGTTTATTTGCAGACTTTATTAAGAATAAAGACGTAGATATTTATGGTGTGGAAGCTAATGGTAATGGAAAAAAACATGCATCGGCAATAAAGAATAATACAATTGGAATCTTACATGGAATGAAAACATATATTATGCAGGATAAAAATGGCAATGTGATGGATGCTTATTCAATATCCGCAGGTCTTGATTATCCAGGTATTGGACCAGAGCATGCTTATTTAAATAAGATTGGTAGAGTTAAGTACGATGTAATTAGTGATAAAGAAGCGGTTGAGGCTTTTAAATTATTAACAAAACTAGAAGGTATTATTCCAGCACTAGAGAGTTCGCACGCTGTTGCTTATGCTCTAAAAATAGCTAAAAAATACGATAAAGACGATGTTATGATTGTTAACTTGTCTGGTCGTGGAGATAAAGACTTAAATACAATTTTAAATCTAAAATAAGTAAAAAAATCTAGTTAATAACTAGATTTTTTTTAATGTGTTAAATGTGTACCATTTTCATTAGATTCAACTTTAAGCTGATTAAGGTAACCTACTAAGTTAAATGAATAAATTCTTTTACCTTCAGAATTTCTTAATTCAATTGGTTCGATCTCACTTAAATTACCTGATTGGATAATTTGGTTTAAGGAATATATTAATTTGTTTTTTAGAATTGGTAAGGTAGCATTTATTTTGCCAATATTGAATCCCTTTTTATATAGTTCTTTGTTCATTATTTCTAGACATTCATTTATTATTTCATCATAGCTTAATTCACTCATTTTGGATCTTCTCCCTTGTTCCTAATTATTTTAGCATATTTTTTCTATATGTCTATTTTATCTATATGTCTATTAATGTGTAAATTATACGCATTTGTATGGATTATTAAATATTTGTATTATATAATTACTATAGAAGGTAGAGGGATTGAAATGGATGAATATTTGAAAAGAGCTTTAGAGTTAGAAAGACAAAGGCAGGAACAAAATATTGAATTAATAGCTTCTGAGAATTATGTTTCAAATGATGTATTAGCGTTGCAAGGTAGTATTTTAACTAACAAGTATGCAGAAGGTTATTCAGGTAAGAGATACTATGGTGGTTGTGAGTATATTGATATGTTTGAAACAAGAGCTATTGAATATTTAAAGCAACTATTTGGTTGTAAATTTGCCAATGTTCAACCACATAGTGGATCTAGTGCAAATATGGCAGTTTATAGAGCGTTACTAAACCATGGGGATAAGGTATTAGGAATGGATTTGAGTCATGGAGGACATTTAACACATGGCTATAAATTAAATTTTAGTGGGGTCGATTATGAAATAGTTAGTTATGGTGTTGATGAAAATACAGAGATGATTAACTATGATGAAGTTAGAAATATAGCATTAAGAGAAAAACCAAAGATGATTATTGCTGGTGCTTCTGCTTATTCAAGAACGATAGATTTTCAAAAGTTTAGGGAAATATGTGATGAAGTAGGAGCTTATTTATTTGTTGATATGGCTCATATAGCAGGACTTGTTGCTGCTGGGTTACACCCATCACCAGTTCCTTTTGCGGATGTAGTAACTTCAACTACACATAAGACTTTAAGGGGACCTCGTGGAGGAATAATTCTAACTAATAATGAAGAAATAGCTAAGAAGATTAACAAAGTAGTGTTCCCTGGTATTCAAGGTGGCCCTTTAATGCATGTTATTGCTGCTAAGGCACAATGTTTCTATGAGGCATTACAACCAGAATTTAAGGAATATCAAGGTCAAGTAATTAAGAATATTAAAGCGATGAGTGAAGAGTTTAAAAAGCTTGGATATCACATTGTAAGTGGTGGCACAGATAATCATTTGATTCTATTAGACGTTAAATCATCTGTTGGAGTTACGGGTAAAGATGCTGAAAAAGCTTTAGATGAGATTCATATCACGGTTAATAAGAATACAATTCCTAAAGAAACTGAAAGTGCTATGGTTGCTAGTGGGATAAGAATAGGTAGTCCTGCTATGACTACTAGAGGATTTAAAGAAGAAGAATTTGTTGAGGTTGCTAGAATTATTGATGAGGCTTTAAAAAACATTGGTAATGAAGAAAAGTTTAATGAATTGGATTCTGATGTAAAAAGATTAACTAAAAAATATCCATTATGGTATAAATAATTATTAAAAAAGACTATTTTCTTAAAAATAATATGATATACTAAAATTGTTATTGGAGGGCTTTATGGCAGAATTTGGAGAATTTTCAAACGTTGAAGGACGCGATTATGATATTTACAGTAACGACGGTAATATAGCTGAAGAAAATAATCGTAATCAGAATTTATGGTCTAATGAACTAGTAGAATTAATTGGTATTATAGACGAAGATGAAATTCCTTTTTTACAAGAAAGATATAATATTACGGAAGAAGAATATTTAAATCCTAATGAAGAAACTATTAGAAAAGTAAAAGAGGCTTTGGGAGTTTCAAGACATTTTTAAAAATCTAACTTAGTGTTAGATTTTTTCTTTTTTATGTTATAATAAAACACATTAACTGGGGTGGTTTTATGGCAACAAAAGAATTAATAGATGTAGATCATATCGTTTTATTAAGGGGACATAAACCTTTAAAGAGTTTATATGAATTAGATAATGATGTAATTAATTATATGAAGATTGTAGTTGATTTACCTTTACCAAGAAGTGATTTTTCTAATATTACGAGTATTACTAAGGCACAAATGGTAAGTGAAGCTAAAAGTTTTTGTGATAGCTTACTTAGATTTAGCAATGTTGGTTTCTTAAATGAAAAAGCTAAAGAAGAGTTAAGTAAGGGTAAAGAATTTGATTCTGTTGATGATATTGTTGAATATTTAAGATTATCTACTGATATGATTAGCCCCTATGATTTACCTTTAGATTGTGTTAGTAACAAACTATATGATGGCTTTTTATATGCTCAGTTAGCTTTGCCAAATGATTCTGAATATTTTGAAGAATTATTAACAAAAATGGATGTTTTCTTTAGTAACATTACTTTAAGTAGATCAATTACAGATATAACTACACCTTGTTATATTCACGAGCTAATGCATTCACAAACAGAAAAAAATAAAGGAATTATTGCAGATTATTATAATTCTGAAGTGTTAAGCATTTTTATGGAATTATTATATGCTTATGAAAGAACACCAGGTAATTATCCAACTATAATAGCCCTTAGGGTTAACAATATGTTGCAATGCTTCTTAGACATGTATAAATACATTACGAAGTCTGGAGAAACAGAACCTGACTATGGTAGAAATGATTTAGCAGATGATGGTAAGTATGTTATTTCAATAATGAAAGCTTTCAATTTGTTTGATAAATATACTAAAGGTAGTTATGGAGTTAAAAAAGATATTTTAACCAGAATGCAAAGAGTAATAGATGGCCAAAGAAGACTAGAAGAAATGTTAAATGGTCTAGATATTACATATGATAGTAGTATGGATTATAAAATAACTGAACGTTTAATTTTAAAATAATATGATATAATTACGATGGTGATAAAAATGAAAAAAGTATTAATATTATTTATTTGCTTATTTTTGTTAGTTGGATGTACTAAGAAAAAAGAGGAAGTAAAGGACGAAAAAACTGAAGCAAAGGTTGAATTAAAAGATGTTACAGTATCAATACATCAAGAGATAACTAACAAGGAAGGAATTGTTAATATTTCTGATGGTGAACTAATAACTGAAGAAACAGCTGTTGATACATCTACTTTAGGAGAACATGAAGTAGTTATCGTCGTTAAAGATAAAGAGGGTAATGAAAAAGAATACTCTTATAAAGTAATTGTCGAAGATAAAGAAGTTCCTGTTATTGAAGCTAAGGATAAATTAACTACAACTGCTGGAACAAAGATTGATTTATTAAAAAACGTTAAGGTAACTGATAATTCTAAGGAAGAGATTAAAGCTACTGTTGAAGGATCTTATGATTTTAATAAAGAGGGAACATATAAACTAAATTATGTCGCTAAAGATTCTTCTGGTAATGAATCTAAGAAAGAATTTACTTTAGTAGTAAATAAAAAACCTGAAAATACAAATAATAACAATAATAACAATAATAATGGTGGTAACAATAGTAATAGCAATGCTCTTACTTTCCAAACTGCTGGAACTGATTCTTCTTGGGATGGAAAGACAACATCTAAAGGTTATAAGATAACGGTTACTAATGGTATTGCTTACATAGATGGTGTATTAATAGCAAATAAAACATTTGCTTTACCAAGTACTTATGCTCCAGGTATGAATTCTAATGTAACAGCTCATGCAAATGAGATGTTTGCAGCAGCTAAAGCAGCAGGTTATAATATGTGGAATCAATCTGGATTTAGATCATATGATACACAAAAGAAGCTATATACTAACTATGTTAATCGTAGTGGTAAAGCTGCAGCAGATACTTTCTCTGCAAGACCAGGTAATTCAGAACATCAATCAGGTTTAGCATTTGATGTTTGTGCAACAAATAAACCTTGTATTAATAGTAATTTTGATGGTACTGCAGAAGCTAAATGGTTGAGTGAAAATGCTTATAAATATGGTTTCATTTTAAGATATCCAAAGGGCAAGAGTGGTGAAACTGGTTATAAGTACGAATCATGGCATTTTAGATATGTAGGTGTTGATTTGGCTACTAAATTATATAATGGTGGCGACTGGATAACACTTGAGAGTTACTTCGGTATAACAAGCGAATATAATTATTAAAAAGCTATTTATAATAGCTTTTTTTATATGTTATAATTAGGACGGAGATGATATTAATGTATTGTACACAATGTGGTAATAAATTAAAAAAGAAAGAACAATTTTGTCCTAACTGTGGTAAAAACATTGATGAACCTGTAGCTCCACAAGTAGTCGGAACAAGTGTTGATGGTGATAAGAGTAAAAAAAGTGCTATTATCGTAGTTATAGTTGTTATAGCATTAATAATCTTAGGAATTCTTGCTTTAGTAGGAATTGTTGTTGCAATTGTTTTCTTTGCACTTGGAGCTGTAGAACAAACTGAACACATCGATTTACTAGGATATGAAGTACCAACTGTTTATAAAGCAACTGGGGAAAGAGTTCATGTTTGTGGTATAAAATCTCATTCTGATTTACATATTAAAACTGTTGAGTATGATTACTGTAATAATTTGGGTGATGACGATGTTAAAGAATACTTTGACTATCTAATTAAAAATGAAGGTTTTGTCCGTGTAGACGATGCTAGTGGTACTTATTTAGAAAAGAAAACTAGAGAATTAACTTATACAGTAGTATTAGAAGATAATGATAGAATTGTTTATAAAGTATTGATGGTAAATGATAGATCTTCTGAAAGAGAGCGTGTATAGGATGGATTATAAATATAAAACAACAGGTACTTGTTCAGTTGAAATCAACTTCCATATTGAAGGCAATGTTATTACAAATATTAGTTTTGTTAGCGGTTGTAATGGTAATCTTAAAGCAATATCTAAATTATTAGATGGAGCTACTGTTGAATATATTGAAGAAAAGCTTAAAGGCAATTTATGTGGTATTAGAGGAACATCATGTGCGGATCAATTAGCTATAGCTGTTAGAAAAGCTTATGAGGAAATAAATAATGGCTAGAAAAAAGGAAGAAATAAAAGAGCAAGAAAGGAAAGCAATCAAAAAAGAGAAAGAAAAAGAAAGGAAAAAAGAGATTCCCGACGAAATAAAGGTTTTATTTGGGAAGTTCTATGTTTTCTCTTTTGCCTATATATTATTCTTTTTAGCTTTATTACCTTATGTCTTAGCGAGGTTTTGTCACAAGGTATCAATTGCTTTATTAATATTTTGGTTAGCTGTCTTTTATGCTTATATGGTTATTGATGTTAATAAGAAAAGAAAGACATTTACTTCAACTATTTTTGTTTTTTTAATATTACTAGTTGCAATGGCAATGTCCTTTTCGATTATCAAAATATTCTTTTAGCTTGAAATTTAGTATCTTTTTTGTATAATACATGTTATAATTGTTTAGTTATTAAACGAGGAGGTGCACTATGAGAACATATAAAGCAAATTTACCAGAGGGTGTTAAAAAAACATACGGAACTTTAAGAGGTGTTAAAGTTAGATTAGTAGCAAAGAATACTAAGAAGAAAAATAATAAAAAGAATGAGAGTAAATAGTTAGTTACTCTTTTTTTATGGTAAAATATTCTTAGGTGATATTTATGAAGAAATTATTAATTATCTTTTGTTGTCTTTTCTTAATAGTAGGATGTACTAAAAAGAAGGAAGAAGTAGAAGAAGACCAACCAAAAGAAAAATTTGTTTTAACAAAGGTTGATGAGACAAAAGATTACATATATTTAACTGATTATAAAAGTGTTAAAGTATCTAATAAAACATATGATTTAAAGTTTTTAACAATAAATATTAAAAGCTCAGCAGCTGATAATGTTAACCTAGAACTAAAAAGCTTTGTTCAAAAAAGCTTTGATGATTATCTCGTTTATGATGGACGTTTGGTTCAAGGAAGAGTAATTGACTATGAATACTATAAAACTGATAAATATATTTCAATAATTCAAAGGTATTATATGACTGTTGATACAATGCATGGTGATGAAGACTATAATTCTTATGTTATTTCTTTAGAAGATGGTGAATTAGTTAACAGAGATAAATTATTAAAAGAATATAATCATTCAGAAAATGATATTTATGAATTATTAGAAAAACAAATTGATAGTGAAGATAAGGATTATATTATTTCACAAATAAAAAAAGAAGGGTTTGACCTTTGTGTAGATGAAGATAATAACCTTATGATTCTATATCGTGTTATAAATGATGATGAAAGCATAATAAAAAAGTTAGTGTTGAGCTAACTTTTTTTAAATGAAACTACTTAAACCACTCATACAAATCTTATTAACAAAGATTGCTATACTGTTTGGTTCTTCTTGGCAATTATTTCTAATCCAAGCTTCAATTATTCCAATCGTACCATCAACAATGAAATTGTAGATATTTCTTAAATCATTGTCATTGGCTTTCTTTAATAATTTTTGCCATTCTTCAATACTTTGATTGTATACTTGGCTTAATATTCTTCTTAAGAATGTATGGTCTCCATTATCACTTAATAAGCGACCATATAATTCTTTATGATCATATATTTGTTCAATGATTTTTGATGTATAAGATAATAGGTAATTTCTTTTGATATCATTGATATAGGTTTCTAATTCTGATAGAAGAGATTCTTCTATTTTGATGACCAAGTCATCAATGTCTTTATAATATTTATAGAATGTTGTTCTATTTATTTTTGCAAGTTTGCATAGTTCTAAGACAGTAATGTCTTTAACTTTTTTCTCTTCTAATAATAATAGTAAAGTATTAGTTAATTTTTTCTTAGTATTAATTATCCTTTTATCCATATTATCACCTTTTACCTACTATTATTATATAATAGATAAAAACATAAATCAACACTATGTTGTTTTATTTTATTATCTTTTAGATAAGGGGCTTTTATGGTATAATGAATTCTAGAATATGGAGGGCTTTATATGGCTAATAGATTAATGCTTAATGAGACTGCTTATTTTGGGTGGGGTGCTAGAAATAACCTTGTTGAAGAAATAACTGAACGAAAATATAAGAAAGCTTTAGTTGTAACTGATGCAAATTTACTTGAATTAGGAATAGCTGATAAAGTTATATCTTTATTGGATAAAACTGGTATTTCTTATGAAGTGTTTAGTGAAGTAAAACCTAATCCAACTATTAGCAATGTAAAAAAAGGCTTAAGAATTGCTAATAAGAATCATGCTGATTGTATTATTGCAATTGGTGGTGGATCTGTTATAGATGTAGCTAAAGCTATAGGTATTATTGCTACTAATCCCGAATTTAAGGATGTTAAGAGTTTAGTTGGAGTAGCTGGTACAAAGAATAAATCTTTACCAATAATAGCTTTACCAACAACAGCAGGAACTGCTGCTGAAGTAACAATTAACTATGTTATTACTGATGAAGAAGAAGTAGTTAAATTGGTATGTGTAGATAAACATGATATTCCAGTTTTAGCAATTGTTGATTCAGAATTAATGGCTTATATGCCTGCTAGTACTGCGGCAGCCACTGGCTTAGATGCTTTAACTCATGCAATTGAATGTTATTTAACTAAGGGCGCTTGGGAGATGACTGATATGTTTTCACTTCAAGCAATTAATTTGATATATCACAATTTAGAGAAATCAATTACTAAAGATAAATTTGCTTTGGATAAGATTGCTTTAGCACAGTATATTGCTGGTATGGGCTTTAGTAATGCTGGATTAGGTATTGTTCATTCAATGGCTCATCAACTTGGTGCTGTTTATGATATGCCTCATGGTGTAGCTAATGCTTTATTATTACCTTATGTTTTGGAGTTTAATGGAAAGAGATGTCCTGGTAGATTTAGAGCAATTGCTAAGGAACTTGATATTTCTCCTGAAGATTTAGAAGATCAAGAAGTAGTTAAAGAAGTAGTTAATGCAATAAGAGAATTAACTCTTAGATTAAATATTCCTCAACATATTAGTGATATTGGTGGTAAGAAAGAGGATATTCCAATGCTTTCTTTAAAAGCATTAAATGATCCTTGTACCATTGGAAATCCAGTTGAAATGAAGTTAGAGGATTTTGTTGAATTATTTGAAAGAGCTTTCTAGAAAAGAAAGCTTTTTTTTATGAAAATTTTATGAAAATTAGCACTCAGCTATTGAAATTGCTAATTTAAAGTGGTATGCTTTTTTTGTCTAAAAGTTTAGGAGATGCATAAAATGAAAAAGAAACAATTTAAGACGGAATCTAAAAGAATATTAGACTTAATGATTAATTCTGTATATACCAATAAAGATATATTTTTAAGAGAATTAATATCTAATGCCAGTGATGCTATAGATAAGCTATATTATCTATCTTTAACTGATAATAAAGTTAAAGTAGATAAAGATGAGTTTTGTATTAGAATAGTACCCGACAAAAAGAATAGAACAATAACTATTGTTGATAATGGTATTGGTATGACTGAACAAGAATTAGATGAAAACCTAGGTGTTATAGCTAAGAGTGGATCATCTTTATTCAAAGAAAAGATATCTAAAGAGGATGATATTAATATTATTGGTCAATTTGGTGTTGGTTTTTATTCAGCATTTATGGTTGCTAAAGAAATAAGAGTTTTAAGTAAAGCTTATGGAAGCGAAGATGCTTACGAATGGGTAAGTGATGGCTTAGATGGCTATACATTAGAAAAATCAGATAAGAATGATGTAGGAACAATTATTACTTTATATTTAAAAGATAATACTGATACTGATAATTATGATGAATTCTTAGAGGAAAGAAGAATTGAAGGTATTGTTAAAAAGTATTCTGATTATGTTAGATATCCAATCATCATGAAAAAAGAAGAAACTAAATTAAAAGATGATGCTAAGGATGAAAAAGATACTGAAAAGGTAACTGAAGATAAGACTTTAAATAGTATGATTCCTATTTGGAAAAAGAGCCCTGAAAGTGTTACGGATGAAGAATATCATTCATTCTATTCTGATAAGTTCTTTGATTATGAAGCACCTTTGAAGACCATTCATAGTAGTGTGGAAGGTCAAATTGCTTATGATTCATTATTATATATTCCTTCACATGCGCCATATGATTATTACACTAAAGAATACGAAAAAGGATTACAACTATATTCTAATGGTGTTCTAATTATGGATAAATGTGCAGATTTATTACCTGATTACTTTAGTTTTGTTAAAGGATTAGTTGATAGTGAGGATGTTTCATTAAATATCTCAAGAGAGATGTTACAACAAGATAGACAAGTTAAATTAATTGCTAAAAGTGTTGAAAAGAAGATTCAAAGTAGCTTAGAAGAAATGATTAGAGATGAAAGAGTTAACTATGAAAAGTTCTTTGATGCTTTCGGAATGCAATTAAAATACGGAATTTATAGTTCATACGGAATGAATAATGATACTTTAAAAGATCTATTATTGTTCTATAGTTCAAAGGAAAAGAAACGTGTTACTTTAAAAGAATATGTTGATAGAATGGCTGAAGGCCAAGAAAAAATCTATTATGCTTCTGGTGATAATCTAGATAGAATAGATATGATGCCAAATGTTGAAAAGTTTAAAGACAAGGGATATGAAGTATTATATTTAGTAGATTATGTAGATGAATTTACTATTCAAGCATTAATGGAATATGAAGGCAAGAAGTTCATAAATGTATCTTCTGAAGATGTATCACTAGATACTGAAGAAGAAAAGAAAGAACTAGAAAAACTTAATGAAGATGCTAAAGATTTGTTCGGTGTTATGAAAGATGCTTTACCTGGTGTTAAGAATGTTAGATACACTAATAAATTAAAGAACCATCCAGTATGTTTAAGTACTGAAGGCAATATATCTTTAGAGATGGAAAAAATCTTAAATCAAATGCCAACAGGTGAACAAGTTAAAGCAGATGTAGTTTTGGAAATTAACAAAGATCATCCAATTGCAGAAAAGTTAAATGACTTGTATAAAGAAGATAAAGATAAATTGACAGATTACACTAAGGTTTTGTATAACCAAGCTAGATTAATAGAGGGATTGCCGGTTGAGAATCCAACTGAATTAACTAATATAATCTGTGATTTATTAAGCAAATAAGATAGTAGAAATACTATCTTTTTATTTGTATAATAAAGTTAGAGAGAAAAAACTATACTAAAATTGTGGAATAATTATTAATCCACAAAAATTGTAATTTGATTAGGATATAAGGGATTTTTATGCTACTTGTAAATTTTGTTATACATCAAAATAAATGTTTTGTAATATAATACGATTGAGGAAGGATATTATGAGTTCAATTATTAAACAAAGAGAAAGAGGATCATTAGTTGTAATAAGTGGTCCATCAGGTGCTGGTAAAGATACAGTTGTTGCTAAGTATTTGGAGAAGAGTAAGAAGACTTGGTTAAGTGTATCTTATACTTCAAGAGAAATGCGTCCTGGTGATGAAGAAGGAAAATCTTATTTCTTTGTAACTAGAGAAGAATTTGAAAAGAAGATTGAAGATGGAGATTTTTTAGAATATGCGTTATATAATGGAAACTATTATGGAACTCCTAAAAAACATATAGAAGAAAAATTACAAAAAGGTATAGATGTAATCTTAGTTATTGAAGTTCAAGGAGCTTTAAAAGTAAAAGAATTAGTTCCTGAAGCTATTTGTATATTTATAATGCCTCCTAGTATGAAAGAACTAAGAGATAGATTAGTGGGTCGTAAGACAGAATCTAAAAAGAAAATACTTGAGCGATTTACAACTGCTTATCAAGAGATAAACGAAGTTAAGAAATATAACTATGTTGTTACTAATGATAAAATAAAAAGTGCTGTTGAAAAGATACATGCTATCCTATTATCTGAAAAATGTCGTGTAGATAGAATTGAAGATGTTTATTTAGATAATAGTGAGGAAGCAATCCATGAATTATTGATGGGTGAAGATTTTGTTAATGAAGATGTAAAAATATAGAATTCAAATTCTATATTTTTTTTCTTTTTAAAGTGATTGTGTTATCATATAGGTAGAATAAATGGTGGTTTTATGAATTTTAAAAAGAATATGGATAACGCTCAAACGGCTTTATATGGTAGGGCTAGAAGAATTGAGCTAGCTGAGAAAATAGCATATTTAGTTGTGGGTATTGTTGCTATTTCATTGGTATTTTTCATTGTTAATACTCATAGAGATCATACCGAAAAGAATGTTAACTTTTCTGTCCTTAGAGAATACATGGAGGGAAGAGGATTCCACTGTGAGATGTTACAAATGTCTGGCGGATCATGCCAAAAGAAAAATGACAACAATGAATATAACTTTACGCGTTTAGAAACTGGTTTTGAATACATTGTTAAGTCATCAGGTTATTTATTAGATATTAGATGGGCTTCTGATGGTAAAGGTGATTATATTTCCTTTAAAACAACATCTTCAGCTTTAAATGGTTATCGTAATAATGTTTATAGTTGTACTTATAAAGATAGTATTATTAATCAAATTGATAAATGTATTGATGAAAATAAAAACGAACTGGATCTTCAATCATATATAAGTGTTATTAATAAATCGATGTATGATTTAAATGCTTTTATTAGTAACTCTGGTTATGATAAAGACCAACTATTAAACTCACATGAATGGGTAAAAAAATAGTAGCAAGTTGCTACTATTTTTTAATTATCACTTTCTTCAGATTGTGCATCTTTAACTTTTTTGTTTTTCTTTTTCTTCTTTTTATCTATTTTAGTTTCTTCTTGTTCTTCTTCTTTTTCAGGAATTAGTAATGTTGTTTCTCCTTCTTCTTTTTCTTCTGGTGTATCTTCATCTTTTTTATAAAGAATATAACCAGATATTTCGATTACAGCATAAACCATCATGATTACACCAATAGTAGATAGGATTACATCACCAAATACTATTGTGTAGAAACCAACTAGAATTATTAAGATTGAAATAACTAACATTGGAATGAAACGATCATTTTTACTATTCATTTTTAATGCTGTTATTAATCTATTAATACCACTAAATAAGATCCATGCTCCTACTAGGAATCTAATTGATTGTTCAACAATGTTGGAAAAGAAGAAAAATATGATAGCAAATATTAAAGTTATAATACCTAATGCTAAGTTACCACCATCAAAAGTGTTATATTTTTTCTTGTTTCGGTAGAAAATGAACAATGATATTATTGCTGCAATTCCTAATATTGCTCCTACGATAACATAAAAAATACTCATTACTTTTTCAGCATTTGTAAATAGAATAGCACCAACTATAAAGAAAATAATTGAACTAATCAATGATGATTGCTGTGAATAAGATTTAACAGAAAATTTCATATAATCACTCTTTCTTTCAAATTTATTATACAACATTGTAAATGCCATAATCAATAATGTATGCTTTTATAAGGGGTTGTGTTATAATTATTTTAGATAATAGGGAGAGTGTGTATGCTAGATTTTAATGCTGCTCTAGAAATGATGGCTAAATATGGGTATAGTTCTTCAACTACACACCCTTACATCTATGAAGCAGGCGAGTCAATAGGTATCTGTTATCTATATAATGACGAAGACTACGGAACACTAGAGCGTGTAAAAATTTGTGAGACATTAGAAGACTTGGAAGAGTTTTTGAAACAGTTAGACTGGGTGAAAAAGAACGGTCTTCTTTATCATGTCCGAATGGCACTGGATAACTATGAAACAATGAACCCTAAAACTATTTTCTTGAGAAATGAAAAAGTTATGGTTGAAGGAGAAATGTATGACATTGATAACTTTGATTTAAGAGAAAGTCAAAGGCGTCAAATGGATGAAGCTTCAAAGATTGTATTTGAGGCCGGTGACCTATTATTAATTTATGATGAAATAAAAGCTAGACAATTACAATATTTTAGTGGTCTTGTAAAATTAAAGAACACTTTAAGAGAAAAATATTTTGAATTACAAAAAGAAATTGATGCTTACAATAAAGTTAAAGTAGAGAGAAATCTTAATTTATTACCAGATGTTCCTGATAGCGGTGGCATTGATGAAATGTTAGAAATAGCCATTAAGGATCGTTATAACTTGTATGTTGCTCAAAGACCTTCTCCTGAAGAAGCTTTACAATTCTTAAAAGAAGTTTGGGATTTAAATTATAAGTTAGATAGTAATATTAGATACTATAATGCACAAAAAGAAGAAAATGAAATTAGAAATGAATTAAAAGTAGTTGCTCAAAAGACAGAATTAATGCAACAACTAAATGAAAATCTAAAATCATTATTTGGTGTAGATTTAGTAGCTAGATTTAGAAAGATTAATAAAGCTTGTAGTGAAACAAGTACAACAATTTCTGAAGAATCTATTAAAAATAAATTAAAACTAATCGATAAGAAATATGCTGTATTTGATAAATTAGATTATTCATATATTTCCGATTATTTAAGAGAAGCTATTCAAAATACAAATTATGATGATTTAGCTCTTAAATATGCTAAAGGAGTTACATTTGAAGTTGCAAATAAAACAAGGACACCAATGCATGATGTCGCTGCTAGTTTATCTATTCAATATAGAGATAAATTAAATGTTGATGAACAAGGTATCTTGGTTTTATATAACAATGAAAAATTTAGAAGAATTTGTGATGCTATTTTAAGTGTTAAAGATTTTGAAAATGCCCCTTTAAAAGATGTCATGAAAGTAGTTAATAGTATTAAGGGTTTATCAAAATTAAAAACAGAATGTTATCAAGCAGTTAAAACAAGAGTCGAAGATCCAGCAAATGCAACTATTAAATCAAGTTTATTTAGTAAGTTTGATTTTACTACATTTGAAACATTTATTAGTTCATTAATTAAAGCATTAGTTAATTTGAAAAATGTTAATAATAAAATGGTTTTAAATGGTGATATCAACATGTATTTAATTGTTGATCAAGAATCTGATGTATTAGATAGTAATTTCATTATGGTTACTAATGACTTGAAAACTTTAATGCACGAAAAAGGTAATAGAATGATTGGTATTACTCTACTAAAAGAGAACTTACCAGTATTATATTCACCATATTATTTAGACATTGGGGATATCTATAGTAAAGATGCATCTTTACAAATGTATATTCGTGAGATGATTAATTTCGAATTACTGGTAGAAAAGAACGATGTTAACTTAAGTTTAGATGATAACAAGACAGAAGTAGTTAAATATTATTCTGAACCTTCTGTTGAAGGAAATCTATATATTGTTAAAGAGCTTAAAGCAGCTGATAGAACTGTTTTCTGTAAGTTTGCAATATCTTCTCGTTTACCACAAGAAGCACCTGCACCTGTAGTAGAAGTACAAGCAGCTGTTCAACCTGTGGTTGAAGAAGTTCAACAACAGACTGTTGTTGCACCGGTAGCGGCACCTGTTACACCAGTAGCAGCACCTGTTGCTCCCGCTCCTGCTCCGCAAGCTCCTGCTGTTCCTGAGGCACCAGTTGAAGAACCAGCTCAAGCAGCACCGGCTCCTGCACCTGCAGCACAACCAGCTCCAGCGGCTCCAGTAATTGAGGAGAAACAACCAGAAGAACCTGTTCAACCTGCAGCTCCAATTGTTGAAGAAACAGTAAAAGCTCCAGTAGAACCTGAGGTTAAGAATGAAGAAAAACCTTCTCCTGAAATTAAGGAAGAACCAGAGAAACCTGAAGAAGTTAAAGAAGATAAAACAGAAGAAGTGCCAAAAGAGGAAGTTCCAAAACCTATTATAGAAGAAAAGAAAGAGGAAGAACCTCCAGTGGAGAAAAAGGAAGAAGCAAAACCTATTGCTCCTGCAAAACCTGAACCTCCTAAAGCACCTGTTCAACCAGAAGTTACAAAAGAAGCAGAGGAAAGTAAAGCTCCTGTTATTGAAGAGAAAGAGGAAGAACCAATTAAGGTTGAAAAACCAGAACCGGTTATTAAAGAAGAGCCAAAAGAAGAAATAAAAGAGGAACAAACTAAAGAAGAAATTGAAGAACAAGAAGTAACTAATCGTTTAGATGAATTCTTGTCTAGTGTTTCTAATATGAGTAACACGATTTATAAAGATTCAATTTCTAAGAAGGAAGAAACTCAAGAGGAGAAAAAGGAAGAAGCAAAACCTATTGCTCCTGCAAAACCTGAGCCTCCTAAGGCTCCTGCTCCTGCAGCACAACCTGCAGCAGCTAAACCTGTAGCACCAGCTGCAGCTAAGCCAGTGGCAACTGCTAGACCTGTAGCAAAACCTGCTGCTCCTCCAACTAAGCCTGTAGCACCTGCTAAGCCTGTTGCAACTGTTGCAAAACCAGTTGCTCCAGTTAAACCTGTAGCTAAGCCTGGAGAAGCTCCAAAAGCTCCAGTTAAACCGAGTGCACCTGTACCAGCTAAACCAACAACTGTTACGAAATCTGTAGCTAAGCTTGCAGCACCAGTTGCTAAACCGCTTACGGCAGTTAAACCAACTGTACCGGCAAAACCTGCTGCACCTGTAACAAAGCCAACTGAAGAAGCTACTGTTGTTAAACCATCTGTAGCTAAACCAGTTGTTCCAACTAAACCAGTTGGTACTGTTGCAAAACCAGTAACACCTGGTAAACCTGTTGTTAAGCCAGTTGCTCCAGTTAAACCTGTAGCTAAACCAGTTGTTCCAGCTAAGCCTGCTGCACCTGTAACTAAACCAACTGTAGTTGCTAAATCTAGTATTGCTAAGCAGGGGCAAACTGTAGTTAAAACTATTTCAAGACCAGTAACTAAGACTTCACCTTCTGTTAGACAACCAGTTAAAAAAGTTGTAGTTGCTAAAAATATAAGTAAACCAGTAACTCATGTTAAAAAGGAAGGTGAATAGAAATGAAAAAAGTTATTGTTAATTTCTTTAAGAATCTAAAGCCATATGGCAAATATATAATGAAGGTTGATTTTAAGTCTTTATTTGCTAATACTATTATCTTATTATGTATGATGATAATTGCTGCATTTGCATATGTTCCTGTTGGAATAGTTGAAGATTTAATTAGATCTATAATTGTTATTGCTATTTCTTTTGATGGAGTATTTGCTTTAATATTTGCTTGGATATTTAGATTAATTGGAGCTTTATGTTCTATATATGTATTTATGTGGTTATTCAATTATAGATTTAACTATATAGAAAATGATGTAACTGATCCTTTTAAAGGTAATGTTTCTAAAAAAGAAAAGGCTAAAGAGGCTGAGGAAGACTTAGAATTACCTAAAGTTAAAGAAAAAGAGGAAAAATAATCCTCTTTTTATATTTAAACTTGTCAATTTAACTAGTTTGTGATAAAGTTTTCATTGGAATTTTTTTATTGTCATGCATAAAAAGGGTGATAAACATGGATAAAATTATTAATATAGCTGTTGTAGCACACGTTGATGCTGGTAAGTCTACTTTAGTAGATGCTTTACTAGAGCAAAATGGTGTTTTCTCTGAAAGAGATGAAATAGTAGATTGTGTTATGGATAGTAATGATATCGAAAGAGAAAGAGGTATCACTATTTATTCAAAAAACTGTGCTATAAGATATAAGGATTATAAGATTAATATCGTAGATACTCCTGGACATGCTGATTTTAGTTCTGAAGTTGAACGAATAATGAAAACAGTAGATACAGTAATTCTATTAGTAGATGCTGCTGAAGGTCCTATGCCTCAAACTAGATTCGTTTTAAAGAAAGCTTTAGAACAAAATCTAAGACCTATATTATTCATTAATAAGATAGATAAAAAGGATGCTAGACCTCAAGAAGTTGTTGATATGACATTTGATTTATTTATGGAATTAAATGCCACTGATGAACAATTGGATTTTCCAATTATATATGGTATAGCTAGAGAGGGAATTGCTAAATTGTCATTAGATGATGATAGTAATAGCATAGCTCCTTTATTAGAAACAGTATTAAAACAATGTGAACCATATAAGGGTGATGAAAATGATCCATTACAATTACAAGTTAGTTCATTAGATTATGATTCATTCATTGGAAGACTTGGAATTGGCCGTGTAACAAAGGGTAAAATAAAAAATGGACAGACTGTTGCTTTATCTAGAAATGATGGAAGTGTTAGTTCGTTTAGAATAGCTAAACTATTCGTTGAAGAAGGTATTCAAAGAGTAGAAAAGGAAGAAGCTTTCTATGGTGATATTGTTACATTTGCCGGATGCCCTGATATATCTATTGGAGATACAGTATGTGATAAAGATCATATTGATCCTATGGAACCTATTATTATTGAAAAACCAACTTTAAGTATGGATTTCTTAGTTAATAGTTCTCCATTTGCTGGAAAAGATAAAACTTCTAAATTCTTAACTAGTAGACATATTAAAGAAAGATTAGATAAAGAATTAGAAACCAATGTTGGATTAGAAGTAGAAGAATTACCTGGATCAGATGGTTATAAAGTATCTGGAAGAGGTGAATTACACTTATCTATCTTACTTGAAAATATGAGAAGAGAAGGATATGAATTAAGTGTTTCTAAACCAGAGGTATTATATAAAGAAATAGATGGAGTTAAATGTGAACCATTTGAAAAGGTTATAGTTAACTGTCCTTCTGATTATAGTGGAACTATTATTAATGATTTACAAGAAAGAAAAGCTGTATTAGAAGTAGTTAATAATAGTGAAAATGATTATGTTCATATGGAATTTAGTGCTCCAACTAGAGGTTTAATTGGTTATCGTAGTGCATTCATTACTAATACTAAGGGTGAAGGTATTATGGTACGTAGTTTTGAAGGTTATAAACCTTATGTTGGTGAAATATCTGGACGTAAGAATGGTGTATTAGTATCTATGGATGATGGTAAGACATTAGGATTCTCATTATGGAATCTACAAGATCGTGGTACTTTAATTGTTGGACCTGCTGAAGAAGTATATGTAGGTATGATAGTTGGTATCAATAATAGGGATAATGATTTAAATGTTAATCCATGTAAGAATAAACATTTAACTAATACAAGAGCATCTGGTAGTGATGAAGCTATAGCTTTAATTAGACCTAAAACATTTAGTTTAGAAGAAGCATTAGAATTTATTCAAGAAGATGAGTTAGTTGAAGTAACTCCTAGTGCTATAAGACTTCGTAAGAAAGTTCTTTCACCAGATGAAAGATATAGATTAAATAGAAAATAGTAATATTTTCTATTTTTATTTGTTGTTAATTTGAAACAAATAAATTATAATATTCTGCAAAGCTGGTGGGTTTATGCTAAATATTAAGAGATTTGATGTAGAAGAATTTGCTGATTATGGCACTGTTATAGACTATGTTAACGAAGCCTTTGAAGATAAAAATGGCGATTATTTTGTATTTGAATATCAAGATGAAGAAAGAGTACTTTATAAGTTTGATGATTTTTATGCTGTCTTTTACTACGACGAAAAGAAAGATACAGTTGATTATAATATGTTTTCTTATTCTCCAGAGAATCATTTAGTATCTCTTGGAGTTGAAACTGGTAATTTTTATTTTAATTCTAATGGAGAAATATTTGAGGATAAGAAGCATGTTATCCACACTATAATGCTTGTTCCTACTGGTAGAGGTAGTGAAGGAAACGTTTTATATTCGCAATATAATCCGGTATATGATATGACTGCTTTATTATTTTTTAATCATCATTATGTTGCTTCAGAAGAAAGACAACATATTTATGAAGGTAGATTGCATAATCCCGTAAAAGTAATATTAAGAAAGAATGCTAAAGCTAAGAAAGAAATGCCTTATTTGCCTTCTAATTCTAAAATATATTCAAGAGTAGATTATGGTGATAAACAAGATTCTTTAATGTGTAAAATAGCTTTAATTAAAGAATATGGTTTAATTAATTTTTTAAGACAAGGATCTTATAATTTAATTAGAGGAAATGATTATTCTAGATATCGTCGTATAGTTAAAATAAATCAAAAAGGTGAATTGATATATCTACCTTTATTAGGTGCTTTATATGATGATGAAAGTATTAAAACGACGTTTAAAGAATATGGTTTTAGAACAGAAGTTCCTAAGGAGTTACTTGCTATTTATAACAGAGAAGAAAAAGAATTTGAATATTTATTAACTTTAGGTGAAGAATTAGAAGAGTTTTTGGCACAAGAAAGAAAAACCAAATGAATTGACAAATATTATAAAAGTTAGTAATATATGTTCAGAAGCACGGTGAAGATAGGGCTTATTACAAGAGAATTTTTTATAGAGAGTAAACGGTTGGTGGAAGTTTATAAAGATTAGTAATTAAGTGAAAGCTATTGGAGTGAATCGTAGACATTACGTTACAATGTTTAAAGAGCACGGAAACGTGAACTAAGGTGGTACCGCGGATTTAACAGGAATTCGTCCTTAATTGGATGATTTCCTGTTTTTTTATATAAGAAAGGGTGTATGAAATGGAAAGAGAATTTACAGACCAAGAGAAGGTTAGAAGAGAGAAAGCAGAGAACATAAGACAAATGGGATTAGATCCATTTGGTCAAAGATTTGAAAGAACTGATTATGCTTTAGATATTAAAGAAAAGTTTAAAGATGTTCCTCATGATGAATTTGAAAATAGGGAAGACTTAGTAACAGTTGCTGGTAGAATCATGTTTATTAGAAAGATGGGTAAAGCATCATTCTTTACTATTCAAGATAAGACTGGTAAGATTCAAATCTATATTTCAATTAATGATGTAGGAGAAGAAACTTATACATTATTTAAAACAGCTGATATTGGTGATATAGTTGGTGTTCATGGAAAAGTTATGAAGACACAAACTGGCGAAGTAACAATTAAATGTATGGAATATACACATTTAGTTAAAGCTTTAAGACCATTACCAGAAAAATTCCATGGTTTAACTGATATTGAAGA
>JAEEGL016590545.1_pt1 | contig 30069 bp, 29 predicted proteins | sample 9134231 | NCBI WGS metagenome assembly JAEEGL01 (sample SAMN16246548, study PRJNA631951) | gut metagenome | biome: gut microbiome; feature: rumen; material: fiber-attached | host: Bos | place: Iran: Karaj | collected 2018-10 | reverse complement strand
GTACTTCTATTTTAATTTTATGTACTGCAGGAGCTTCAACTTTAACTTCTGGAGTTTCTTTCTTTTCTTCAGGAGCTGCGGGTTCTTCTTTTTTAACTTCTGGAACTTCTACCTTGATTTCAGGTACTGCAGGAGCTTCAACTTTAACTTCTGGAGTTTCTTTCTTTTCTTCAGGAGTTGCTGGCTCTTCTTTTTTAACTTCTGGAACTTCTACCTTGATTTCAGGTACAGCAGTAGCTTCAGCTTTAACTTCTGGAGTTTCTTTTTTCTCTTCAGGAGCTTTTGCTTCTTCTTTCTTTTCAGTAGTTTCTTCTTTTTTATCTTCTGCTTTTTCAACTACAGCAGGTGTAATTACCGGAGTAGCTACTTCTTTTTTCTCCTCTTTGCCCTCTTCTTTTGGTTCTTCTTTCTTTTCTTCTTTTTTAGGAACAAGAACAGGCATAGCAGGAGCATTTATTTCAATTTTTTCTCCTTTAGAATCAACAACAACAGGTTTAGCTATTACCTTATCAGTAACTAAAGAACCCGTGCTTTTTGGCTCCTCCTTATCTTTATCTTCTTCATTTTCTTTCTTAGCAAATTCATTAGACTTCTTCATTCCTATTACATATATAGCGATTGCCGCAATAATTAAAATAATTCCGCCTAACAAAAATAATCCTGGCATTTCAAATAACCAACTCATAATAAATATCACCTTTTATCCTTTTACTATTTTATAATTCATTTTAATGATATCAAATAATTAAAATAAAATCAATTAATTTCAAATTCTTTATTTAATTTTTTTACTAATTGATGCTAAATAATATTTTATTATCGTAGCAACAATAAAAACTAATAATCCCCAAATGAAGTTAATTACTTGAAATAATGCTAATATTTCTAAAATAACAATTGCAATATATAGTAATATCCAAACTGTTGTCAAAATATTTTTAGTTCTATATAATCTTATTTTTTCATCTATTTGACGATATTCTTGTTCCGATTTTTTTACCATCTAACACCTTTATTAAATTCTTCTTATCATTAAAATTAATAACTGAAATATCAATATTATTATGCATACATTCTTCAATTGCTGGAATATCCATTACTTTAATTTCTGGATTGTCAAGAACTTCTTGATGTGTTAAGAAATCATACATAACAGCATCAGCATATTTATTAGGATCTTTATCGTATACACCTTCAACATTTGTAAGTTTAATAATAACATCAGCTTTAATTAAACTTGCTTTATTACTTGCTGCAGTATCAGTTGAACATCCAATATGACCAGTACCTCCACCAAATAGTACTACATTACTTTTTATCTTTTCTAATACTTCTTCTGGAGTGTAAATAGGGATTAGTCCATTTAAATCAAATGGTGTACTAATAATACAAGGAAGTTCTTCTTTTTTCATAGCATCAGCAAGTCCTAATGCATTTGAAACTGTTCCAAGCATTCCCATTGTATCAACGTATAATGGTTCCATATCTTTATTACTTCTTCCACGGAAGAAATTACCGCCACCAATTACGATACCTACTTCAATTCCCATATCACGTACTTCTTTAATAAGGCGTGCAATTTCTCTTGTTCTTTCCTTATCAATAATGGCATCTTCACCCATTAGTGATTCACCACTTAATTTGATTAATATTCTCTTATACATATAATCCTCCTATAATTTATTAATCTCTTTCATTATTTCTTCATTTATATCTTCAATTGTTCTTATCTTTTTATTCTTAATACAATTTATATGATGCCAATGATACAATTCAGAAAGTTCTACATAAGCAATCTCTGAATTTTTTAAATGTTTTTCACTCTTTTCATGTTCATCTAAACTTAATCTATTCTTTTTTAATTCAACTGCAAACTCGTATGGAACATGTAAAAAGAAAGTTGTATCTGGTTTAGGAAGTTTTAAAAGCCAATACTCTAATTTATCAATCCATTGATACATCAAAAATCTTTCATCAGCGTCTTCAATCTTACTACCTTGATGAGCCATATTACTTGATATATAACGATCACATATTACATAATAGTCATCATCTAAGTATTTCTTTATTTCACCTTCATTGTATTTACGATCAGCTGCATAATATAGACAAGCTACCTTAGGATCAACATTAACGGCTCCTTCAGGAAACCAACACTTACTTATTTCTTCTTTACCTAAATATGGTCCACCAATTATTTTACCTGTTGGTGAATCATAATTAGGGAAAGTAATACGAATAGCTTTTTTACCCATTTCATTTAATTTGTCAACAATTAACTTACTTTGTGTTTCTTTACCACTGCAATCTGTGCCTTCAATTACAATAAATTTTCCCATTATTTTCTCCTTTCATATATAACAAAATTATATTTAATATTATTATCTTCTCCATTTCCAACAATTGTTTTCTTATATTTTCTCTTATCAAACTTTGGAAAATAAACATCAGGATCTTTACAAGATTCATTAACTTCTGTTAAATACAATTTTTTTGCATACGGAAGAAATTGTTTATATATACTAGCTCCACCAATAATAAACGCTTCATCTTCATCTTTAATATTATCAAATATTTCAGGAATACTATTAAAAATTTCAACACCATCAATCTTACTTTCATTTGGTAGTTGTAAGACAATATTTCGTCTCTTTGGTAAAACTCCTGGTAGCGAATCAAAAGTACGTCTACCCATAATTACTGTTTTACCACTAGTAACTTTTTTAAAATACTTTAAATCATTAGGTAAGTGCCAAATTAAATCATTATTTTTACCAAGTTCTAAATTCTTGCCTACACAAGCAATCATTGATATATTATCCATTATACCTCCTATTGTGCAATTGGGAATTCAATCTTACCCATATGTTTATATCCAGTTATTTTGATATCTTTAAGATCTTTACTATTATCAAATTGATAGAAATCTTTTATTTCTGGATTTATCCATAACTTAGGAGCAGGCAAATCCCCATTCTCTTCAAATCTTTTAATTTGTTCCTTGATACCTTCTACTTGATTAACATAGATATGAGCATCTTTTATACTCCAATACATCTTACCAACTTTTAGTCCTGTTACACTAGCAATTAAATTGGCAAGAACAGCATATTGTGTAACATTAAACGGAAGCCCTAATGGTACATCACAACTTCTTTGGTGAACCCAAAGATTTAGTTTACCATCAGTAACATCCCATTCACTGCACCACACGCAACTAGGAAGTACAGCCGTATCCAAAAATTCATTTTGCCATAAACTCATTATCATTCTTCTATCAGTTGGATTATTTTTAATAGTATCTATTAATTTATCAATTAATTTATAACGATTAACAATCCATCCATACGCTGTACCAATGGTATGAGCATATTCTTTACCAAAATGTTTTACTATTTCTTTTTTTTCTAATTTGCCATTATCTCCTGGTACCATTTGTGTTGCATGCCAATCACCCTTAGAGTCACATTCCCATTCATCCCAAATATGATTATCACGCTCTTGTAACCAACGAACATCATTAGATTGAGCTTGATAAATCCATAACATTTCTGTAATCGCTTTTTTAAAATATAATTGCTTTGTTGTTAAAACCGGAAACTCTTTTGATAAATCAAATTCAAGTTCATAACCTGGTAATTTTATTGTATTAATCCCCGTTCTATTAGGAACTTCACGTCCATTCTTTAATATCTTTTTGCATAATTTAATATACTCTTTATCCCACTTTGTCATATAATCTCCACTTTTACTACAACTATTATAACATAATCTTTTTTAATTAATAAATAATTGACAAAGAAAAAACAGTTATCCCTTTAACTGTTTTAATCTCGATCAATTATTTCGTTTTTATCATTAAATTTAACATCTAAATATTTACGACTAGATAAATAGTCACACATATGAACAAATACTTGATGTTTCGTTTTGGGTTCAGGAAGTTCCTCATTTGTATATGAATTAACATTCCAAGGAAAACCACCCATATGTGATTCTACACAACTTCTAAATAAAGCTAACTCTTCATCAGTTAATTCAATTTTATCTTTATTATCATTAACAAAATTACTAATTAAAATAGGATGATTAAAAGCTGTATATTTATCATGATTAAGTCCGCTTTTTAAACTATCATGAAGGATTAATGTCATTAACATTATATCTTTTTCATTACGAGTATATTTTGATTTAAAAGATGGATCTTCTAATAAGTCATTAGCAATTCTTGTTGCAACTTTAACATGACGAACAAGTCCTCCTTTTCCTAAAGAGAAACTTGGATGATACTTTCCGGTACTAGATGCTGGTATTTCATAAAAATAATCTGGTAACATATCAAGAATAGTTTCACAACTTTTTCTTATTCGATCATCTTCGATATAAGATAATTCAATATTAAATACTTCGTGTTTCATAATTATGCTCCTTTATTATTTTCTTTATTATATAAATAATATTATCATATTCCATTATTTTATTTGTAACCGCTTCAATTGATTTACTATAATCACCTTGATAAATACAGTATATAGGTTTCTTTTCATCATAGAAAAAACCAAGTTCAATTCCTAATCCAGTTGATGGATTTGATACTTCCGCAATCACTAAATCAAAATCTTCATAATAATTACGATTGTGAATAAAATCTTTTTCCATATGAGGAAGTGTTATAATTTTACTTAACTCAGAATCATTTAATATAGGTTTATAAATCTTATTAATATAATCACAATTACTAGAATGTGCTAAATAAATTCTCATATAAAATTCTCCAATATTTTATTTTCTACATATATCATATCATATTTTATTTTGATATTCTCACCATCATCAATTAAATAACCATCTTTTATTAAAGATCTAATATTATACATATCAACAAGATCAATATGATATTTATTATAAAAATCTTTTTTATTAATACCATTTATTAATCTAAAACCAAGTATTAAATGATAAGACATAATATCTTCTTTATTTAATTCTTCTCTATTTAATAAATAATTACCTTTTAAATAACTAGATAAACTTTTAGTATTGTCATAACGAATGTTATTAATATAACCACTAGCTCCTAATCCAAAACCATAATAATTTTCATTATGCCAATAAACAAGATTATGACGTGATTCATATCCATTTTTACTAAAATTACTTATTTCATAATGATTAAAATGATGTTCTTTTAAATAATTACAAATATAATCATACATTTCTCTATCTAAATCATTATCAATATAGTTAGTTTTATTAATACCAAGAACAGTATTTTCATTAATTATCAATGAATAAGTTGATACATGATTAATATCAAGATCTATTATATTATCTAAATCATTTTTTAAATCATTAATTGTTTCATTAGGTATCGCATATATTAAATCCACATTAATGTTAATAAAATATTGTTTTATTAAATTAATTATATCTTTAACCATCTTAAAATCATGTTTACGATTTAAATATTTAAGAAAAACATCATTAGTTGATTCAATACCAATACTAATACGATTAACTCTATTAGATTTAAATAATTTTAGTTTTTCTTCATCAATATTTTCTGGATTAACTTCTATTGTAAATTCATAGTCATTATCTAACTCAATATCTTTTAAAATATTAAATAACTTAGTTAAATTATTAATACTCAAACTACTTGGTGTTCCACCACCAATATAAATGGTTTTTATTTTTTCTCCTTTATAGTTATCCTTTATTTCTTTAGATAAAGAGTCTAGATAATTACTACACTCTTTTTCATTATAAAACCTTTTACAGAAATCACAATAACTACAAATATGAGAACAAAATGGTATATGAATATACATACTAGTCGTCATTTATTTCCTCATTTGAAAGTACTGCTAAGAAGGCATCTTGTGGTATTTCAACACTACCTAGTGTCTTCATTCGTTTCTTACCTTCTTTTTGTTTTTCAAGAAGTTTCTTTTTTCTTGATACGTCGCCACCATAACATTTAGCAAGAACATCTTTACGAAGAGCTCTAATATCAGCTCTTGCTATAATTTTAGCCCCAATGGCAGCTTGAATAGGTACAACAAATAATTGACGAGGTATAAGTTTTTTTAAGTTTTCAACAACTACTTTACCACGTGGATATGCAAAATCTTTATGAACAATGGTTGATAAGGCATCAACAAGTTCTCCGTTAATTAAGATATCCATTTTAACTAAATTACTTTCTCTATATCCAATTAATTCATAATCGAAAGAAGCATAACCTTTGGTTGTACTTTTTAATTTATCAAAAAAGTCATATACAATTTCTGATAGTGGTAACTCATAATGAATAATGACTCTTTTGGGATCAATATATTCCATAGAGATATAAGTACCACGTTTATTTTGACATAATTCCATAATTGGACCAATATATTCACTTGGTGTAAAAACATTTGTTCTAATATATGGTTCAGAAATTGAAGCAATTTTAACAGGTTCAGGTAACTTTTGAGGTGAATCAATAATTAATTCTTCACCATCCGTTTTTGTTACATGATATACAACAGATGGACTAGTTGCAATTAAGTCAAGATTAAATTCTCGTTCAATTCTCTCTTCAATTATTTCCATATGAAGAAGTCCTAAGAAACCACAACGGAAGCCAAATCCTAGAGCTTTACTTGTTTCCGGTTCAAAAGATAAACTAGCATCATTTAGTTTTAATTTTTCTAAAGCATCACGTAAATCATTATATTTACTAGTTTCTGTTGGATAAATACCAGCGAATACTACTTGTTGCATTGGTTTATAACCTGGTAGCATTTCACTAGCTGGATTAGCTTCAAGGGTTACAGTATCACCAACATGAACATCATTAATACTTTTAATACTTCCCCATAGGTAACCTACTTCACCACAAACAAGCTCATTTTTCTTTTTAACAGATGGTGTATAAACACCAACTTCTGTTACATCGTAAACAGCATCTGTACTCATTAATTTAATCTTATCGCCTGCTTTAATCTTTCCATTTTTAAGTCGCATTAAAATGATTGTACCTTTATATGAATCATAAATACTATCAAAAATTAAAGCTTGTAATGGTTTATTAACGTCCCCATCTGGTGCTGGAACTCTTTCTATAATAGCTTCAACAAGTTCTTCTATTCCAATACCATTTTTAGCAGATGTAAGTATTATTTCATCTTTAGTAAAGCCAAAAGTATCATTTAATTCTTTTGTTACTTTATCAACATCCGCATTTGGTAAATCTATTTTATTTATTACAGGAATAATAGTTAAATTACTATCAAGGGCTAAAAATAAGTTAGCTAGTGTTTGGGCTTCAATTCCTTGAGCTGCATCAACAACAAGTATTGCTCCTTCACAAGCAGCAAGACTACGAGACACTTCATAAGAAAAATCTACATGACCTGGAGTATCTATTAAATTTAATAAATAATCTTCACCTTTATATTTATAATTTAATTCAACAGCATTTAATTTAATCGTTATTCCATGTTCACGCTCCAAATCCATAGAATCTAACATTTGTTCTTTACTTTCTCTTTTAGATACAGCACCTGTTAGTTCAAGTATTCGATCAGCTAAAGTACTTTTACCATGATCAATATGAGCGATTATTGCAAAATTACGTATATTTGCTTGTTTCATAAATATCACCGAAATTATTTTATCATAAGAAAAAAGAAAATACTACAAAGAAAAAGAAGATAAAAATCTTCTTTTAAATCTAATTAACATTTATCATTGATTTAGTAATTCTTTGATCATTTGAAGTTATTGTTAAAGTTGTATTACCTTTCTTATTACAAATTATTTCAATTGTTTGACAAGAAGTTCCATCACATATAACACCAGTTGGAGATATCTTATTAATAGTTACATTATTATTACTTAAATCTATTTTATCTAACTTCGTATGACCATTTGAAGAAAAAGATTTAATAGACGTAATTATTTTTTCGCCAACCTTACAATTATAACTCGATGAAGCCATTATTGATTTACCATTGTTACCAGCAAAATTATTTCTTATAACTTTGTAATATTTATTTAAAGTATAACCACCATTTATTGTTGTCATTTTAAACTTTTTATTAATTGTATCATAACTATCATTTAATAAATCCGCAAATTTATTACTATTATTTTTATCTAAATTATATACTAAACCATATGATGTTGAACCAGCTGCTTTATATGTCCAAAAAGTATAACTTATTAAATTACTATCATAATATGACATAGCGTATTTCCAGACATCATCCACATCTTTCCATAAAAAATTAGTTTCTCCAATAAATAAAGGAATCTTATATTCTTTCATTTCTTTTACATCTTGTTCAACTTTAGCTTTAATAGCTTTTTTAACATCTTCTTTACTACCATTTCCTGGTAAAACACTATTATTCGAAGTGAAATAATCATGAACAGAATAAGCTACATTAGAAAAACCATATTCACTAGGTTTCTTTAATGATTTAATAGAATGATTAGTAGCACCACTCATTGTTGATTCCATAATTATTATATGTTTATATTTAGCATCTTTTTCTTCATTTCTAATAGTGTTATACGCGTCTTTATAAAAACTAATTAATTTATTTTCAGGTGCTCCTGGTTCATTTAATAATTCATAAGCAGCTACTATAGGATTATTTTTATATCTTTTAGCAATTAATTTCCAAATTGCAAGAGCATTATTTAAACTATCTTTGTTATCAAAGAAAGAATAGCCTCCCCTTTTACTTCTAATACCACCATTATTTTGACCACCATCAACAACATGTAAATCAATAATAACGTATATTCCTCGTTTACCACATTCATCAATAATTTTATCAATGTGTTTAAATCGACTTTCTAATTTATCACCTGTAAGCATAGTATAAGAATATTTATAATTATTATTTTTATCACGACTTGTATCATCAAACTTTAAATTAACAAAGTAACTCCATTCAATTGGTAAGCGAACAACATTAGCTCCACTACTAGCAATCATATCAAGATCTTTTTCATTAATAAAATTACTATAATATGATTCATTTAAAGTAAATGCTTTTTCACTTCCAAATCTTTTATCTAATATATAGTTTATTTGCAAATTATTATCAGGATATTCTCTATCCCAAGCTGATTCATTAGATGATGCCTTTTTAATTGGTGTTAATGATATGGCTCTACTAAAAAATTCCCCAAGATTAAAACCTCTCAATAAAACGGTATCATTATTGGAAACTTTTACAAATTTAGTTCCTTTTACTTTAAGAAAATCATTACTTGTTATTTTTTTATTAATAACAGATACTTTAATTGAAGTTTCATTTTTATTATCTTTAGCTTTAATTGTAACATTACCATAACTATGACCAGTTACAATACAAGAATTATTACTTTTTATTACTTCTGCAACAATCTTATCTGAACTATCACATGTAATATTACCATTTATTCCATTTAATTCTAAAGTTACATTATTTGATACATATACTGTGGCATCTTTATTTTTAAAAGCTAGTTTATCTTCTTTTTTAGGTTCTTCTTTATCATCTTTCTTATCATCATTATCTTTTTTATTATCATCATCTTTCTTATCATCATTATCTTTATTTTGATTATCTTCTTCTTTTATATCAATTTCGTTAATAGAATCATTATTATTCACAACCAAAAATACTATTAAGCCAATAATAGTAATGACAAGAAAAATAATAATATAAACTTCTTTTGATTTTATTTTCATAAATTAATTATAGCACAAAAAGACTTAACTCATAAAGAGTTAAGTCTTTTAACCAAACAATGTTTTTTCACTCTTATAATGTTTGATAATAAATGATAATAATATTGTAATAAAGATGATTGTAGATAATACCATCAATCCAATATTAATAACATTAAATTCACCTTTAACCGTATCACTAAATATTAAATTAAGATTTAAGAAAGGTATCATTGAATATAACGGTGTTGTTTTAAGATTCATAAAATATGATATTAATCCTGGTAACATAACAATCATATTAATAGGCGCTAATGCACTTTGAGTTTCTTTAAATGTTTTAGATTTAGATGCCATTGCAATAGTTAAACCACTTACTAAGAATGAGAATAAAATTATCATTAAAGCAAGTATTAATAATGTAGGTACACTAAATACAATATTATAAGCATGTAACATTTCATATTTATCATTTACATAGATAAGTGCTCCTTGTGTAAGAATTAAACTTAATAATCCTGTAATTAATGAAATTGTTGTAACACCTAAATATTTACCAACAATAATATCTCTACTCTTAATCGGGAATGTGAATAAAGTTTCAAGTGTTCCTCTTTCTTTTTCACCTGCTGCTGCATCTGTTGCTGGATATGTAGCTGCAATAGTTATAGCCATGATTATATAAATGAATGAGAACTCACCTATATATTTGCCAATAAAGTTTTCACTCTTCTCTTCATGATCTTCGAAAGTAATTATTTCAAAAACTTCTTTTGTATTAATACCATAGTTTTCTAAATATTCTTTTTGAAGATATTGTTTATAATTTTCAAAGTATTCATCTGCAAGCTGTAAAGCCATTGAACTAGTTGTGTCATTACGATAATACATTCCATATTTATTACCATCTCTTAATACATATAGATTTAATTTACCATTATCAAATTGTTCTTTTAATTTTTCTTCACTTGCATATACTGGTTCAATAAATGATTGTTTAGCTAATTCTTTTTCTTTTTCAGAAAATTGATAATTAAAATCATAATTCTTTTTATCCATCTTTTCTACTAGTTTTATTTTCATTACTTTATTCATAGATACATTTTTATCTTTGTATTCATATGGAATATTAACTTCTATAACCTTACATTTATACATAATTTTTTTATAAGGTTCACAAACATATAAATATACATAATCATCAATATTTATATTACTAGATTGCTTCCATATAATTTCATCTTTATAATTATAACATAAAAGGAACAGATTTACTGTTCCTTAGATTATTATTTAATAGCGATTTGTTTAACTTCATGAGATTTATCTTCAATTTGTTTTTTAGGTAATTCAATTTTTAAAATACCATTTTTAAATTCTGCATGAATATCATTTTCATTAATATCTTCACCTACATAGAAACTACGAGAACATTCTCCATAATATCTTTCACGACGAACGAACTTTTCATCTTCATCATTCTTCTCTTCTTTATCTACTTTGGCTTTAATATTTAAATATCCTTTATTAAGTGAAATATCAATATTTTCTTTATTGAATCCTGGTAGATCAATATCAAGTAAGTATTTATCTTTCTTTTCCTTAATATCCGTCTTCATCATATTTCTTTCTCTTCTACCAAAATATTCATGTCTTGGTAAGAATTCATCTCCAAAGAAATCATCAAACAAATCAAAATCTCTAGGTACTAACATCATATATATCAACTTCCTTTCATAACGTGTTACGATTGGGTAGCACAATATAATTTAATACCTTGTAATGATTCTTAATTCTCATTACATTTTAATAATAACACTATAATTAGCAGTTGTCAAGCAAGAGTGCTAATTATTTTAATAAAATCATTCTATTTACAATAATTGTAAATATTTATTAATAAAAAAGAATGAATAATCATTCTTTTTAGTTAAATAAACCTTTTATCTTGTCAATAAAACTTTCATGTTTTTCTTCTTTAATTTCAATTCTTTCTTCTTTTGTTTTATTAATAGAATCAATCATAAAGACAATTTTCGAAGTACCTTTATCACTTTTATTTATACTATCAAAAGTTTTATAATCCTTACTTAATTTCATAACTGCTTCAAATCTACTTTGGAACTTTTTAACATCACCATTTACTAGTTTACTAATCTTATTAATTCCCTCTCGATTATATTTATCAAGTCCTTTTGATAATTCATCCATACCCTTCGTAACTTTATTTGATCCATCATTTAATAATTTAATAGATGTTGATAAAGTATTAATCGTATTATCAAGAATCATTAATTTATCACTAATATCATTCTCATATATTTTTAATACTTCACGTAATTTATTATCTACATTTTCACTATCAAATTGTTTTTCAATAACATTTCTTACAATAACTTTAGAATAGTCATAAGTATATTTACTTGCAATATCAGAAGCAGTCTTATTAATTATTTCATCAATCATATTATTAATTGATGACTTAATATCTAAATTTAAATATGTATTATTATCAGAAATATCTTTTTTAATTGCATCAACTATTTTTTCTTTTAATACTTTTTCATATGCAATTAAATCTTGATTATTATTAATTAATTCTTGGAGTTTACTATTAATATTATTGATATAAGTATTAATTATATTATTTAATTCTTCTTCATTAGATAAGATATTAATTACTTTATTTGATACATCTAATTTAGATAAATAATTATTTACTTTATTCTTATTATCATTTTGAACACGATCAATAATATTCTTTGCAGTCTCATAATCAACATTATATTCATTTGCAATTTCATCAATATATTCATCATTATAAGATAATAGATTATTCATTTCACTATTAACTTTTAACATTGTATTATTAATTGATTCTTTAACTTTTAATAATATTTTATCTTTAATATTCTTTTCAACTAATTTTAATTCTTGATCATTTTTAAGTAAATTATATAGATTACTATTAATAATATCATTAACTATTACTTTAAAATCTACTTTATTAACGACATCATTAATTTTATTATCAACTACTAATTTAGTATTTTTCTTAGTATATTCAATTAAACTTTTTTCAAGTTCACTAGAATTATCTTTTATTAATTTAGTTGCTTCAATAACTATTTCGTCTTCTAATCCACTACTAATTTTATTAATATTTTCTTCAATTATTTTAATTAATTCTTCTTTTAAAGTATTTTTATCTTGACTACGATAATAGTTATATTTATTAGTTAATTCAACTACTCTATTATTTAGTTCATTAATGCCATTATTTATTTTTTTAGAACCATCACTTAATTTCTTAGATGATGATACAATCATATTCATATTACTTTGTAATAAATTAATATTATTATATAGTTCATTAATCTTACTAAACTTACTTAAATTATCATTATCAAACATATTAGAAGTTGCTAGTGAATAAATAGAATTTAAGGAGAAGTTATCTGTATCATAACTGATCTCTACTTTATTGATATCTTTTAATTCATCTATTTTTAATGATTCATATAAGCCAGGGGAAGTTACAGCAACAATAAATGATGTAACCCCATTATCAACTACTTTACCATTAGTTACTTTAATATTATGATTATCTGTATTATTTAAAATAGATGTTGTAACAACGGCAAATGGTGTATAAATAGTTTCATATTTACCATTTATATTCATTTTTTTAGATAAATGATTTTCATATTCAATAACAATTTTAATGTGACCTTTTTTAGATAACATATCATTAACATTCATTTCTTTATTATCTAAATAATATTTAATTGTTAAAGAGATTGGTAATTCTTTATCAGTTGTTCCTTGATAATAGATATCTTTATTACTTGTTTTCCATGTTAATTTATTACCATCTAAATTATATTTATCATCACTATTAATACTTTTAATATCTGATAAAGAAGTAATATCATTTATTTCATTTGACAGATCATACAAGTGTTCTGATATCGTTACTTTATTTTCTTTACCATCACTATTTAAATTTACATAAATAGACTCTTCTTTAGTTAAAGCTAAAACACTTGTATAATTAAATAATTCACTAATTACAATAATAGATACAAACAATTTTTTTATAAATTTATTTTTCATTTTTAATCATTCCTTTCTTAAATCCTAAAGTTGTTTTAATAATTAATTTATCAAATACTAATAAGATGCTAGGAATTATAAACATAACAACAAGCATACTTATTATGGCTCCTCGAGACATTAGTAAACAAAGAGATGCAATCATATCAATCTTTGATACAACATATACACCAAATGTTGCGCCAAAGAAACACATCGCACTTACAAAAATAGATGATACGGAACTTGATAAAGCATTACCAATAGCTTCTTTCTTATCTTTTCCATTTTTTCTTTCATCTAGATATTTAGTTGTTAATAAAATTGCATAATCAATAGTAGCTCCTAACTGAATAGTACCAATAACAATAGATGATACAAATGGAAGTGATGTACTAGTCCAATATGGAATACCCATATTAATAAAGATGGCAAACTCAATACCCGTCACAAGAAGTACTGGAAGACTCAATGACTTTAATACAAAGAACATAATTAAGAAGATAACACCAATGGATACATAATTTACATTAATAAAATCAATTGCTGTTATACTTACTAAATCATTCATTAATGGTCCTTCACCAGCAAGAATAGCATTCTTATCATACTTTTTAATAATTGTATTTAAATCATTAATTTGCTTATTAATTTCATCAGTAGCAACTTCATAATTAGAATTAATAATAATTAATTTATATTTATCATTAACAATAATATCTCTAATTCTTTTAGGTAAAATATTTTCATTTAAACCACTATTATTTAATTGAGATATAGATAAAACATCCCCTATACCTGGTAACTTTTTAATTTCATCAATCATTTCATTAATTTTAAAATCATCGACATCATTACTAATTAAAATCATTTCTTGAGATATCATATGATAATCATTTTTAAGTTTCTTTGATGCAATCGTATAACTATAATCAGAAGGTATTGAACTATCTAGATTATAATAAATATTAGTTTTCTTTTGTGATAAGTAACTAGGTATTAAAAGAATTAAGAAAATAATAAAAATTAATTTATAATGTTTTAAAACAAACGGTTTAACAAGCTTAAACTTAGGAACTAAATTCTTATGTTTAGTCTTATTAATTAAATTATCAAATGTAAGAATTAAAGCTGGATATAATGTAAGAACTGTTATAACTCCAAAGATAACCCCCTTAGCCATAACAAGACCAATATCGGTACCAAGAGTTAATTTCATACTACATAAAGCAAGAAAACCTGCAACTGTGGTTAATGAACTGCCAACAACAGATACCATTGTTTCTTTAATCGCTTCTTCCATTGCCTTTTCTTTTGTTTTATATTTTCCTTTATAATATTCATATTTATGATATAAGAATATTGAAAAATCAGTTGTAACACCAAGTTGTAGAACCGCAGCTATCGCTTTTGTAATATATGAAATATCACCAAAGATAATATTTGATCCCATATTAAATAAAATAGAAACACCAATATTACCTAAGAGAATAAAAGGTACAATATAAGAGTCAAGTGATAATAATAGTATTACTAAACAGCAAACAACCGCAATAAAAACATATAAAAAAGTCTGGCTTTCAAATAATACTCTTGTATCATGAACCATTGAACTCATACCACCAACTTTAATACTATTAGACATTTCACTAATCTTATCAATAGCAAGCATGGTTTTATCATCACTTGTACCCGTACTAAATATTATTAATAGCAAACGAGAATCTCCAACTGCTACTTTATCAAGAACACTCTTAGGTATCATATCAAGAGGAATCTTAATACCTGTTACATCATTAATACTTAATACTTCTGTAACGCAATCAATCTTTCTAATTTCATTTTCTATTTTAGATAATTCACTATCACTCGCTCCATCAACAATCGAAATAGAAAAAGAACCCATTTTAAACTCATCAGTTAAAATATTTTGACCTTTCAAAGTTTCTATATCATTAGGTAAATATACTAAAATATCATAATTAGTTTTAGTAATAAAGTAACCAATAATAGAAGGTATTATTAATATTAAACTAATAAGAATAAATAACTTTTTATTCTTTACAACAAACTTTGCAAACTTATTCATTTTTCACCTCAAGAGATAATTCTATTACTTTATTATTTTTATTCCACTCCATAATATTCATACTTGATGTTTATCCAACATTTTTATAAATATATATGTATATTTATCATACAAAATGTATGTTATTTGACTTTTCAATAGTTAAATCCTATAATTATCACGAGGCGATAAAATGAAAGAAAAAACAGACTTACGAATTATTAAAACAAAAAAAATCTTATTTGATACATTAATTAAACTAATGAAACAAAAAAACTTTGAAAGGATTAAAATATCTGATATATGTGAAGAAGCTCTTATTAATAGATCTACTTTTTATGCCCATTATGAAGATAAATATGATTTATTAATGGATTTATTTGAAGAACAAAAATTAACACTATTAAAAGAATTAAACGTTAATGAAAATAAATCAGTATCAAAAAAATATTTAATGGACTTATTAAGTATCATAATTAATCATATTGATGAAAATAAAGAAATATATAATGCTATTCTTGTAAATAATCGGAATGGAATATTAATTGATTTCTTAATAGATGCTACTGAAAGAGATTTCTTACAAAGAATAAAAAATAATAATAAAGTTGTTATATCAAATATACCTATTGATACAATTGTTAAATTTTATGCTGGTGGTTTAATAAATATTGGTATATCATGGTTAACAGAAAAAGAAAAATATACTAAAGAAGAAATATTATCATACATTGATAAATTAATACCAGAAAAAATATAAACAAAAAGAGAAAAATAATTTTTCCCTTTTTTTATAGAATATTAAGCTTTTTAAGCTCATTAATAGTATCTTTTGCATTATGAAATAAAATACCAGTTCCACCCATTTCATTCCAAGACTTAATATTTGTTTCCAAATCATCTATTAAAATACAATCAGGTCCTGTACAAAAGTCTTTCTTTTGTTCTTTATAAACAATATTAACAACAATATCTTTAGATAACTTTCGATGCATCCAAGATATTTTATCTTCACCTGCATTTAATATGTTTTTATGAGGTTTTGGAATACCTGTTAAGATCTCACATCTATCTTGATATTTATTATAAACTAAATCAAATAATTCTTTAGCATCATTAATTAATTCTAATTTGTCATAAAAGTGATCTACTTTTCTAATTGCGTCCCATAATATTTTATCTTCTTCTTGAGTAGTATGTAACTGATCACATGACTTAGTTTTAGCAAGTTCAACTACTCCTCTATCAAAATCAGCTAAAACGCCATCCATATCAAAATATATTTTTTTTACATTCATAACTTCACTTCCATAGGTTCATTATATTATATTTTTACGTAATATAAAAGGTTATTAATGCATCCGTATAATTCATTTAAACTGAAAATAGTGATCTATCTTTTTTCTATTAAATAGGTCACTATTTTTATTTTATCTTTTTGATTAAATTAATCTTAATATTCCAACTTTTTTAATCTCCGTAATTTGGTTTAGCACATTGAGTTAAATCAACATTTATAGATATTAATAGTTCTTGTAAATATTTATTGTCTCGATCAGTAATAAATTCATGTCCCTTACCCGAATAAATTATATATTCTGGTAAGTTTTCATTTGTATATTGAAAAAGATTTGCATCAACACTATGTCTTATTATTTCAATAACATCATAATTATATTTCCCTTCAATTGATTTTACATATTGTAACATTGCAGTACAAGCTACACCTGGTCTACATGATTTATATTCAGTAAATAATTTATATTTATTATTCTTATAAATATTTAATTGAACAGGTATATCACATTTACTATTTTTCTTCTCAACTGTAAGAATTAAATCTTCATATACTAAATCATCAATTGTTATTTTACTCATATCTAAATTTAAATAATCATAGTATATATTCTTTTTTTGCTGTACTTCGTTAAATAACTTACTAATATTTTTTTCTTTATCATAATTAAGAACTTGATATTCAATTATACCAGGAAACATTTCTTTTATTGAAGAAACATACTCACTACCATCTTTAGGATATATTATATCTTGTAATTTATTATCTTTAAATATTGCTTTAATTGGCATAGATTTTCCAGAAGATATTGCTAGTCCACTTCCATATTCTTCTTTTTCAATATAATAACTTTGTTCATAAATCCATAAATATACATATTTATAATTATTCTTTTTTTCGATTCCAAAAGGATGATAACTATAAAAAACATTAAAATCCTTTTCTTTAGAATCAGGATTTTCTCTAAACTCTTTTTCTTTTATAAAATTAATTACTTCATCATATAGATAATCCGAGTCATTAACTAAATTAACTTTTAAATTTTTATTATAGTAAATTAATCCACAAACTATAATAACAAAGATTGTTAATAAACTAATTAATAATTTTTTAGAATTTTTTTTTATCTTATTAGTTTCATTTATTGTAGAAATAATAGCTTTTTCTTTTGCTTCTTCACTCTTATCTTTTTCTCCATTAATTAGTTCTTCGATATTTATATCTAATTCTTTACAAAGTTTTTTATATAATGATACATCTGGAAAACTCAAACCCCTTTCCCATTTACTAACCGCATTAATACTAACATCCATTTTCTCAGCGAGTTCTTGTTGAGTCATATTTTTTTCTTTTCTTAATTTAGCAATAAATTTACCACTTTTATTTTGATCCATTTTCTCACTTCCTCAAAAAAGATATTATCATTTTTATATAACAATTAACACACACCATTGGTTTAATTTTGTCTATAATAACATTTTAACATATAAAAAGAGAATTATTTCATTCTCCTAATATCTTAATCTTATGAGTAATATACAAATTATAAGTTATTTCTTTATTCTCTTTTTTGAAAAAATTATAATCATATAAGTAATAAAACATAATGAATCAATAATTAGCATAAACAAACCTTGTCTAACAGTAAATAGTTTAAAAGAATAATTCAATACTTCTATAAAAATCATAAGAGCTGGTAAATATCTAATTATTTTATATGGCATTTTATCTTTTCTTCCATACCAAAGGACAAATGCTAATGCAAAACAAACTATCGCAGGTATTAAACCATAAAACAGATTTTCTGAAAGTCCTTTATAAAAGTATGACATTGTCTGATATCCTTTATTAACCATTGTTAAATATTTAAAAATGCCAGTTATATAAAACATAAAATAAACATAAATTGCTACATTAATTCCTGCTACATAATTTTTTGAGCTAAAAAGTGCTATTAACGACGATGAAAAAAACCAAAATCCCAATGATACAGAACTAAAAAGTGCAAAACTCCATAAATCATCACTTGGAAATCTACTAAAAAAAGCAACTAATAATCCTGCTGTAATACCTAATACTAAAACTAATAAATAAGATTTTACATCATTTTTAAAAATTTCTTTTTTCATTCTGCTGATCTCACAAATTACTATTATTTATATATTTCATTATACCACATTTTTAATCTTTTTTTATTGGCTTTATAATCGTAATATTCGTATACTTGGTATGTAGGTTTACTATATTTCGAGCATTCTAACCAATTTTAAAACAAAAAAATCCATTCATTACTGAATAGATTTTTTTATTATAACCATCTACATGTTTAATCTTTACTAACTAAATAATGTTTCTTCTTTTTTATATTGCTTAATAATTAAAGATAAAATTAAAGCAATAAAGACAATAGTTGAGATAATCATAACAAACACATAAAACAAATTATATTTCCCTGATATAACCTCATCAAAAATGAAATGAATATTAACAAATGGAATAAGTGATGTTACAAGTGTTGATTTAGCTTCTGTAAACATTGCATACATACCTGGTAACATAACAATGATGTTAAGTGGTGATAACGCACTTTGAGCTTCTTTAAATGATTTAGAGCGAGATGCTAGAGTAATTGTTAAACCACTAATTAATAATGACATCAAAATAACAACAAAAGCCATAAATAACAATGTTCCAATTGAGAATACAAGATGATAACTATGAATCATTGGAATATTTTTATCGATAAAAATCAAAGCGATTTCTGATAAGAATAAACTTAGTAATCCGGTAATAGCTGAACTTGCAGAAACAGATAAATATTTACCAACAATAATATCACGACTCTTAATTGGGAATGTAAATAATGTTTCTAATGTTCCTCTTTCTTTTTCACCAGCCGTAGCATCGGTAGCAGGATATGTTGCAGCAACCGTAATTGCCATAACAATATATACAAAAACCATCTTTGTCATATAATTAGCAATAAAACTATCTTCTTTAGGAACAACTTCTTCAAACTTTATAATATCAATTACATCATCACTATTAATACCATAATTAGTTAAATATTCTTTTTGTAATTCGGTTTTATAGTCACTATACATTGATGTTACTAATTGATATGAAATAGCTGTACTTGTATTATCTTTATAATGTAAGGTATAAACATTATCTTTTTTTATCATATAGATTTTGATAGTGCCTTCTTCAAAACCTTTTTCTAACTCTTGTTCTTCTTCAACAACTGGTTCTATATAATACTTTTTAGCAAGTTCTTTTTCTTTTTCACTAAACTCATAATTAAAGCCTATTTTATTAAAATCTTTAACTGAATCAGCAGATTCACTTTCAAATATATATCCCATTACAACAATAAAAATAGGAATTATTATTGGCATTACCATCATCATCATTAATGACTTCTTGTCTCTAAATGTTTCTTTTAATTCTTTTTTTAATACAATTAATATCTTATTCATGATTCTCTCCTTTAATTAATTTCATAAAGGCATCACGTAAATTAGTTGTCTTCATCTTTTTATTAATCTCTTCACTCGTACCCGTCATTATGATTTTACCTTCATTAATCATTATAATATAATCACAAATGTTTTCAGCTTCTTCCATATAATGTGTTGAATATATAATACTCTTTCCATTATCTCTTTCACGTTTAATGAAATCTAAAATTATTTGACTAGCAATAATATCGAGACCACTTGTTGCTTCATCTAAAATATAATAACTTGGATTATGAATTAAACATCTTGCAATATTAACTCTTTGTTGTTGACCTGTAGATAATGTACTAATTCTTTTATTAATAAAATTTTCCATTTCTAGATTTTTACTTAACTCATCAATTCTTTTCTTACAAGTATTTTCATCTACATCATAAAATTCTCCACATAACATTAATAATTCATATGGAGTAAATGATTGATATAATTTCGTATTACCTGATAAATAAGCAATATCTCTTTTTAAATCAATTTCATTTTCCGTAAAACTTTTACCATTATAAGTAATACTTCCTTTAGTAGGTTCCATAATACCGGCAAGCATTCTAAGTAATGTTGTTTTACCAGCTCCATTAGGACCTAAAATACCTAAAGTTATTCCTTTATCTAAATTAAAAGAAATATCATTATCTGCATAAAACTTTTCTTTAGTTTTATCTTTATTAACACGTATAAATTCTTTATAAACGTTTTTTACTTCTAGCATAACTTCTCCTTTTCAATAATAATTTATCAACTAATTAATAATAATGCAAATTAATTATTTATAGATTTTATATTATCAATTAACTAAATCTATTATAACAAATAAAATAATTATGTTGTATCTTTTTATAAACAAAAAAATTGAATTATTTTACTAATTCAATTTTATATTACTTTTTTACAAAATATTTACAACTTTTTTTGAAGACCTTTTATAAAGTCAAAGTTTTGTCCATTATGAAGAACATCTGAAAGTAAATTAGCATAAGAAAACTCTAAAAAACTTACAGGTAAACCTAATAATAATTTACGATAAATAGTTATATCTTGTTTATTAGTAATAATTTCTTTAAATTTATTAATATCAACTCCGACTTTTGAAACATTAAATTCATCAGCAGCTTTATATAAAAGTTCTGATGGACTTATTATCATTTCTTTATCGCCTAATACTCGATATCTTTCAATTAAAGAATCACAAGTATGCATAGCTAAAATATTTTTATCTTTCTCTGTTAAAAACTCTTTTGGAAAATGGCGATATACATTATATGAATTAATAGCACCTCTATTATTAGCATCTATCTCTGTAGAATATCTTCGATAGTTATCATCATAGAAAGTCTTTAAATCCATTAAACGATAACAAATACCAAACAATTTCTTTTCAGGAGAATTATATCCAAAATCTCTTATTCGATGTTGTTTTGCATGAGTAAATTCATGGAAAATAATTGATAAGATGAAAAAATTGTGAACATCTACTTTTGAGCCGTCATAATCAAATTTAGAATTAAATACATCATAATGCTCTTCGATATATTTTTCCATACCTTCTTTATAGAATTCAATATTATCACTATAACAACATCCTGCAGCATCCGAATTATCTTCACACTTAATTTTAAAATCAATATCATAATCAAGATTATTTAATCCTTTAATAATTTCACAAATACGTTGCATATCATTTTTGTTTAATAATCTTCTTTCTTTATTTCTTCTTAAAACTAGTCTAATAATTTCATCCATAAGTCCCCCAATGTAATTATAGTAAGAAAAACAATTTAAAAAGTCAATAAAGTTGATGTATAATAGCATTGGAGGGAAAAATGGAAGATATTAAAAAGAAAATTGAAGAAGTTGTTAAAAAAGTTAAAACAGATAAGACTTTTGCAAGTAATTTCAAAAAAGATCCTATTAAAGCAGTTGAAAAACTACTTGGGGTTGATCTACCAGATGACAAGATTAAATCAATAGTTGATGGTGTTAAAGCTAAATTAACAAGTGATGACATGAAAGATAAAGCATCTAATCTTGTAGATAAAGTAAAAGGTTTATTTTAAAAAAAGACTTGGATTACCAAGTCTTTTTCATTTCTTTAACATAAGGGAATTCTTCTTCAGCAAATTGATATACTTTAGAAGATGTTGCAATATCTGTATTTAAAAGATTTCCTTCTTCATTAAGTTCGGTTCTTTCATTTTCTAAATTATTTTTTGTAATCTTTTTTTCTTCCAAATTTCTTTTTAGTTTTTCTAATTCAGAAAGAATATCATATGTACCCATATTAGCAGCAATTAAAGCATCAATAGCAACAGCAAGAATTACTGCGCCAATCGAGAAACCTAAAACATATTTTTTACTTTTTCTTGTATCATTTTTATCTTGAATAGTTTCTGTTACTAGAACAATAGATTCTGTTGTACTATCATTACTATCTAATTGATCTTTAGCTTCCAAATAATGATATTTTTCTGTGGGATTAGCTTCTAAATCATATCCTTTTTTAGGATCTGTAACATAAGCTATAACATTTCTTACATAACCAGAACCTACACTATTCTTTTTCCAAGGTTCATATACTTTGATTGTTGAAGTATAAGTATTTTCTTTTTCATCATATGTATCACTAATTACTTCTACTATTTGTTGATTATTAGGATTAACAACTCTTGTTATTGTACGATATTCATCTATTGTATTAGAAAATGCTATTCCACTTCCAATACCAATACCAATAACAAGAAGAGGTACTAAAACGTATGATGATAATTTAGCACGATTAATTCTTCTATGTAATTTAATATTTTTAATTGACTTAATTAAACTATTTCCATTTTCTGCTAATTCACTTTGTTCATTTTGATAATCAAAGATTCTTTTCTTTAAACTATTTCTTTTAACTTCTTTTCGTTCATAGAATTCTTCTTTTTTAGAAGCATATTTATTCTCAATTATATCATCAATTACACTAATACTTAATGAATCATAACTTAATCCTTCACTAATATTCTCAAGTTCTTCATTAATCACTTTTTTCTTTTTAAGATCTTCTAAGTCACGTCTTAAGTATTTAACTAATTTTTCTTTAATAATACGATTATTTTCATTATCAAGTATTTCTTTAATCAAATCTGTTCTATCATATATTTGTTCATTAACGATAACTAAATATATAGCTTCTAAACAATTATCATAGATTCTTTTTAAATCATCTCGATTATGTAATTTATTGTTATCAGCAATAATTGAACCTAAAGAATTTAATAAATTAATTAACTCTTTACTATTATTAATCGCTTCATCAATACCATTTTCATTATCATCAATTTTTAATTTAATGTTTTTATGTAATAAATACATATGATAGAATGGTAATACTTCATTTTCAATTTTCTTTTTTAATTGATCTAACTTTGGAATAACAAGAGATAAATTAGTTATTAAATCCGTATTAAGAGTATTTTCAATATTAACTTCTGATTTAATAATTCTTAGTTCTTCTAAATAATCATCTACATCAATAACAACATTAAGTTTATCAATAATATTTTCAATATCACTGGCCTTCGTTTGAAATTCTTGCCATTTATTTAGGAATTCTTCTTTTTTCACAGTATCAACTTTATTCTCATTCATATACACCCTCACGAGTGACATATAATATCACATTTTCCTATTTTATTCAAGTTTGAATTTGTATTCTATATATGATATAATATAGAGCCATTGGGGGCCCTATATGAAAATAAAAATAAAAGATGTAACAAAAAAGGTTTTACCACTTGTAATCATTCCCTTTATTTTAACTGGTTGTGGACAAAAGTCAGATTGTGAAATACCTTCTCGTCATGTTCATAAATATGTTAGTAATAATGGTATTGTTAAATATATTGACTCTGAACAAAAACAATATGGAAATTATAATTGGCAAAAAGATTATTTAGAAATAACTAGTGATGATGCACTATTCTTTAAAACAAAAGGTAATCTATTTGAAGGTGATGATAACTGGAAATATCTTTACAATGTTATGAAAAGTAATAGTAAAGATTATTTGACATTCCATTATCATTACACAACAACATCAACCTACACGACAACGGATAGTAAAGGACATACTCATACCCATACTCGAACTAATCATCATAGTGGTTGGAGTGAAGATCCTACTCATCGTGGTGTAGATGGTGATGTTAGAATTAATCATCATAAATTTTATGGATATCGAATTGTTAAAAAGAATGGTGAATATATAAGAGAACAAAGTCCACTTGTTGATGACTTTAGAGATATTATTAATGATTATCCATTCTTCTATGAATATAAACCAGATAATACAATCGATTCTTTATTTGATGATGAAAACTGTGTTGTAATTGTTTATAATGAATATGAATTTGATAGAAATGTCCTTACTAGATTAAAAGTAACAGATTTCAATGATTTTACAGGACCTGATTTAACTAATACTGAATTAGCAAAAACAAAGTGAGAATAATATGAAAATAAAGAAAATATATAAACAAATATTAGCGTTAATTGCAATTCCATTTATTCTATCAGGATGTTCTAAAAAATCAGATTGTGAATTACCGTCACGTCATGTTCATAAATATCTTGATGTTAAGAAAAACATAGAAACTTATATTGATAGTGAAAAAGTAAACATTGGTGATTTCAATTGGAAAAATGATTATATTGAAATAACAGATGATGATGCGATGTTCTATCGAACAAAAAAAGATTTATTTGAAGGAAAAAATAACTGGAACTATCTATATAAAGTTATGGCATCTAAACATGATTATTTAAAATTCTATTATGAATATACAACAGATGAATATATCTCAATGACTGATGAAGATGGAAATGAATGTGGATATTGGAGCTCAACTACTCATTCAGGATGGACCGATAATCCTAATGATTCAGATAATACAGGAACATACCGATTATATCACTATCGATTCTTTGGATATCGCATTATATATAAGAATGGTGAATATGTAAAAGAAAGAAGTCCTCTTGTAGATGACATTCGTGACATTATTGATGATTATCCATATTTCGATGTCGACTGTTCATCAACAGTATATAGAGAATATAAAACTGATCGAAGACAACTAAAAAATCTAAGAATACAAGACTTTGATGTTTTCCATGGACCTGATTTAGAAAACAAAGAATTATATACAAATAAAAAGTAGTTAAAACTACTTTTTTTTATGATAAACTAATACTAGAGGTGAATTTATGAAATATATAATCGTTGTTTTTATTATCGCTATTACTCTACTATTTATAACAGGTTGTAGTAAGTCATATGAAGAAGAAACTGTTAATTTTTTAAAAGAAAAATATCATGAAAACTTTACATATATAAAAGAAATTGATCGAGCTCCAGGTGGTAGTTGGATATCTCATCACTTAAAATCCGAAAATGATGAAAATATAATTGTTAACACTAATAAAAAAACAAAAGAAATGAAAGATAATTATTATAAAACATTAAAGAAGAAAGAAATCATTGATTATATTCGTAGTCTATTAGAAAGATCAAGTAACTTTAGAACTAATAACTATAAATTTTTTGTAGATGATAATAGTGCCTTTTGTGATAATACAATTACACCAAGTACAAGAATAGAAGATGCCTTAGATATTGACAAAGATTGTGAATTAATTAAATATGTTGATGTGTATCTTACAAATGAAATAAGTATTATCAAGGACAACATTATTAAAGAATTAGAAGATAAAAATATTAACATTAGAGTATATGCTATAACAAGTGAAGAATTTAATATCTTTAACAGTGACAATAAATATATATATGATTATATCGAAACTAATGATATTTCATCAGGAACAAATAGTAAATACATCAATATTCGTGGAAAAAATATTTATACATCAAAATAAAAAAGTAGTTAAAAACTACTTTTTCTTTTTAGTATCAATACTATCTTTAAAAACATAGTATCTATCATATAAAAATTCTAATACAAAATTTAGAACCATATTAATCAAAGTTACAACAGTTCCATTCCAACCAAGAGGACCTTCTAAATATTTACCTAGTAAAGTTGATAGTGGTGTAAATATTAAATAGAATATAGCTACTTTAAACATTGCAACAGGAACATTGTTACTTGATTTAAAAGTAAATTCTCTATTTAATGTAAAGTTCCATATAACAGATGCAATTAAAGCAATTAAATAACTAGGCCACCAATCCCATTTAATTACATTGTAAAGAAGTTCAAATAAACCTAATTGAATAGCACCAGCAGAGATACTAAACAACGTAAACTTAATCATTCTAACTAATTCTTTTTTATCTTTCATAATTCACCTACTCATTATTACCTATAATCAAACAAAGCATATAATCATTATATTCCAAAACGATGATATCATCAACTATATAAAATAAAGTATTCTTAATATCTAAATTATCAATTGTATAATAGTTAATTACATCACCAAATCTAATTTTAATCCAATAATTTAATATATCAATTAAATTATCTTCTAAATAAATATTTAAATATTCTTTATTTGATGATTCTAAATTAAATTTTTTTATTTTAAATTCTTTAGAAAATTCACTTTTAAAAATATCTTTTTTAAAACAATAACCTCTAATATATGATAAACCTATTTTTTTAGATACTGATGAGGCCATATTAACTAAACCATCAACATATCCACTTAAATAACTATCCATAAATACTCCTATATCAACACTATAGCATAAACTAAAAGAAAAAGAGTAGCTTTTTCACTACTCTTACCATAATCCTACACGATCTTGAGGAGCAATATACATTCCATCGCCCTCTTTAATATCATAAATTTCATAGAACTTATCCATTGAAGATAAAACAGCATTTGCTCTTATCTTAGCTGGAGAATGTGTGTCACTTAATATTTGATTTTCAATAGCTTCTTTATTAGCTTTCTCTGCCCAAATATTAGCATATGCTTCAAAGAAATTCTTATAATCTTCTTTTGACGCACCTTTCTTTTCCATAATGCTTAATATTGTCTTAACAGCAGCTAAATCGGCAATGTTTTCACCTACTGTTTTATGACCATCAACTTTAAATCCCATTATTTCATATTTAGAATAATAATCTTCAATTTTCTTAGTTAATTTTTCATAATTTTCACGGTCTTCTTTAGTCCACCAATCATAATATTTACCTGTGTCATCGAATTTTGAACCTACATTATCAAAACCATGACTAATTTCATGAGCTATAACTGTTCCAAAATAAGCTAACATACGATAATAATTAGTTTCTTTTTCATACATTCCTTTAAAGCCAGCTAAGAAATTTATAGAATTTTCAAATGGATTATAGAAAGCATTTACTTCTAAAGTACTCAAACCATCCATTTTAGCTTCTTCATGAAATTGTTCACTATATTTAGCAAAATCATATTTATTAGAAGCAATTGTATTGGAGATTACAGTTCCACCATTAGCTTTTGATATTGGTTTAGCATAATCATCTTTCTTTTTATCATTTTCTTGATAACCTATTTTTACTTTCATATTAGTTACTTTTTTAATTGCATATTCTTTAGTCTTTTCATTTAACCATTCAGTTTTTTTGATTACTTCAATATATTCTTTTTTTACTTCTTCTACTAAATCAGCAACAATTTTCTTATCTTCATCTGTAAAATATTTCTTTTCATATCTTTTTTCAAGTTCATCTTGAATAAAATTCATCTTTATTTCTAATTCTTCATCTTCTCGTACTTTTTCTAAAGTTTTAGATGTACCAGATAGTTCATTGTTTAAATCTAACATAAACTTTTCGTTTTCTTCTGTTGAATAAGGGAAGAATTTAGCAGCGATATTAATCTTAGCAACATCTTTTAAAAATGGTAAATTTTCTTCAGTATAAAATTCATCTAAAGCTTTATAATGACCAAGATCAGCCACTACATATTCTTTTTGATCAGCAATTTTCCTATTCTCTAAAAATCTTTTGATAGGAATGTTTTTAATTTCTTTTGTAATATCATCTAATGAATATTTAATAAATAATTTTGTGTAATCATTTACTTCACTTTGTTTAATTGACTTAGCCTGTATTCTTTTTGCAAAAGCCTCATAATCACTAATAAATTTATTTGCTTGCTCTTCACTATATCCTATTTCCGTTGCAACTTTTTTAATCATTTTTTCAGTGGCAACTTTATATCTTTCAAATTTACTTTCAGTAAATAATTCAAATTGATCCACTTGATCAAAAGCAAAAATCATTTTAGTAATATCACCTGTTATATCATTCATAGCAGATCCAACAATAAGTAATTGAAGATCTAAATCTTCATCAACTTTAAGCATTAATTTATTATAATCTTCTATCGTTTTAACATTATCAACCATGTCAAAATATGGTTTTAATTCACTGAGTCCTCTTTTATTTCGTCCTTCATAATCATGAACTAATTCTAAAACTATTTCAGCATCTTCATTTTTAAAATTAGGATCAGCTAGAATCTCATTTGTTAAAGTTTTTGTTCTTTCTTCAATTTCTTTAGTAACATCATATCCTAAAGACCAACTACTACTGTCATTTGGAATCTTTGCTTTCTTTAATATTTCATAGTTTACGTTTTCGTAAAAATCATCTTTTAAGGCAACTTGTTTTACCTCTTCTTCACCATTTTCTGGATGGCTTTGATTATAATAATATGTTCCGCCTAAAACTCCAAGGCCTAAAGCAATCATTATAATACCTAAAATAATCATTTTCTTACTTCTCATACAACACCTCTTTATTCTATAAAAATTATAACATGTAATAGATAAACTTAATATTTTTTTTTAATAAAAGATAATCACTTTACATTTGATTATCTTTTATTTTTAAACTATTTAAATATTCTTTTTGACGAGAAGTTATACGAAAACTTTCTCTTGCTTTTTGAATTGTTTTGTTATGTGTCCAAGAATCTAACTTCTTTTCTTCTATAAAAGGGATAGTAGCATCATACTGTTTGGCAAGAGCGGTTGCAAAGAACCAAGCTCTCATCATATTGACATAATATTCATTCGATTTAATATTTGAAACCATGTCTAAATAGTCTATTTTAAAATTATCATCTAAATAATTTCTCATAAGCATACTTATACCAAATCTAATAGTATAAGTCTCTTTACTTTTTATCCATATCTTTATTTCTTTTATTAATTTATCTAAATTTTTATTAAATGCTTTGGGAGTACTTTGATCACAGGTAGCCCAATTATCAACATATGGTAAAAACTTTTTAAAATAAGTTAGGCAAAGATCATAATCTTTAATTTCTGAAATAATAAATGCATGTAATTGATTTTCATCAAAATACTTATGAG
>JAEEGL010771108.1_pt1 | contig 30070 bp, 27 predicted proteins | sample 9134231 | NCBI WGS metagenome assembly JAEEGL01 (sample SAMN16246548, study PRJNA631951) | gut metagenome | biome: gut microbiome; feature: rumen; material: fiber-attached | host: Bos | place: Iran: Karaj | collected 2018-10 | reverse complement strand
CTCAAGGATCTCATTGATACCGGAAAAATTCAGATTGATCATACCGAGGACATTTCAAAAGCCGTTTATGTTCCGCTGAGCTTAAAGAGGGAACGCCTAACAAAGGATAAGCTCAGAATGCTGAACATTAACGTATCCTCAGGTAACGGAAAGGACGTTCATGATGATTATTCCGTGGGGCCTCTGGCCGGGGAACGGTTTTACGGCGGCGTGGGCTGCTGTATGTTTTCCAATACCCTGAACAAGTATCTGATGTCTGATGACAATCTCAGGATGTATGCCTTTTCGTCAAAGAAAACCCATGACGGCACCTGTGTTGTCGTGAAAAGGAGATATTTCAACAAGATTGACGATAAGCAGTACGTACCGATTGAAGCCAGATTCGAAGTAAAGGATTTTCTGTTTAACGGCAAATTGCCGGTAATCATGACGGTTAAATCGGAGCAGAACATTAATTTCGGCGTGTTCTATTATGATTCCACCGGCCTGAAAATCAGCAGTACCATGTGTAAATGCAACAGGAACAATCTTTTGGACGTTCCTGAGAATGCCACGGGCTTTTCAATCTATCTGCGTCTGCCTGCGGACTTTAAGAGCCTGGAGCTTTACAGTCTTGCCTTTACTTTCATGGATTTCAGCTCAACTCACATCATTCCGATGAAAGGTAATGCCGTAAAGGGAAATGCCGACGGGATTAAGGACTGCTTCAGACTGTCCGTTCATAATTTGCAGAATGCTAAAAACGGTGTTGTCATCCTTTTCCCTGAAAATGCCTTTCTTAACGTAAAACAGGGGGGTTATCCGGGGTACGGAAGCCGTATTGCCGGTAAATATGAGGAATTGCTTTCTGATTACACGGTTATATTCGTGTGTGACCCTTATATCGATAAACAGATAAAATACAGCGGAAGCTGGTTCTTTGATAATGAAGGCCGCAGTGTTCTGCCGGCTCTTGCGGAACACGTCAGAAAGATAATAGGTGACGACCACGGAGACATACTTTGCGGCGGCTTCACAATGGGAGCTGTGGCTGCGTTCTATTTTTCCTTCTTCATGAAGGCGTCATTCTGCGTCTGTGATTATATTTATTCATCACTTCTGCTGTACAAACACTTCAAGAGGCTTTATCTGGACTACACCGCATCCCATGGGAAAGCTGACGGAACTGATGAAGGTCAGCCGCAGGATAAGACTGAAACCGTACAGGAGCCTGAGAGTCCGGAAAATCCGATAGAGAAAGGTCTGAAACCACGCAACTTTGACGGAATGCTGAGCCTGCATGAGTTTGTAAATGCTTACGGTACCGAATACCCTAAATCCGTATATTTTAATTTCTACAGCGGTAATGCTTTCAATAACGTAACCGTTAAGGAAATAGCATCAATTGATGAGAAGATAAGGGAAAAATTTGAATACGTAAGGGTTGTCAGACAGGTGGCCGGGCACGGAGCATATCATCCGATGCCGAAAGATGACTTCATCGCTACGGTTAAGTTCTTCCTGTCCCGAAAATCGTAGGTTATTTAACCGAAGACATGAGGACATCCTTATATGTTGTTGTTGTCCGCATGCCTCGGAAGATTTTGTTTAAGGAGACCTTAGAGTCTTCTGTTTCCCGTAAGAATTGCCTTAACTTCTCTAAGACAGGTCCGTGTACCTTTGTATATTTGAGCTGATTTGGGTTTTTGAACTGCTTCTTAAACTTTTGCTCATGATTTGCTGAATGCCTGCGATATAATTTTTAATATTCATAGTGGTGGAATATGATTCCGTAAACCTAATGGTGAAAGGTCTTGCCACAAATCAGAGACCGATGCTTCTGAAGAAAAACGTCTTTAAAACAGAAGCTGATTCAGTGTCGGAATCTCTGGAAAAATTCAGTCATGGAATCCCAATAGTTTTTCAAAAGAACTAATGCGGAACGTGTGATGCGATGCGGATATCAGGAAGCTGTACCTCTGATATGCGCAGTAATGTTAAGGACTACAGCAATGTTTGGTTTCAAAAAGTTTTTCAAAAAAGAAAAACTTTCCTTTAATGTTAATGATAATCTCGAAGCGGCTGAGCAGAAAATCAGGGAAGAATGTCAGGATGACGTTCAGCTTGCCAATGAACTGAGAGTTCTTGCAAAAAGCGTTTGTTCCGCACATCCTGAAGCTGCCGTAAAACTGATGGAAGAATCAAACGCTCTCGTCCCGAAAATCTCAAAGTCAAAATGGATAATGTTCAGATTATATGAATTGGGAAAAATCAGGGAATGTAAAAAATATTTTGACGAGATACTTTACCATACACTTAAGCGGAATTCTGAAATCAATAAGTTTAACCGTATTTTTAGAGATATCGTAAACGGGGATTCATACGGGCATAAGCTCAGTCTTGACAGAGATTTGGAAAAATATAGGGCTCTGTGGCGGTCTGAGGCAAAATTAAACGGTGAGTCCGTAAAAGCGGATTCTGAGTCTGAAGATAAAAAGAAATCTTACGGTGTTCAGGCCTCGGTGCTTAAAGAGGAGCTGGCGAGGATATCCGGAATATTAAAGACAAAAGAAATCGTGGTAAATGATTTTATGCGCTGTTTTGACAATGACATAAACTCCCTGGAGGCGTTAAAAGCCCATTTTCTCACGTATTCTAAATATGAGAAGAGTTCCGGGGAAATTAAGAACGCATTAAACATCAAGCAGTTATTTCACGTAATAAACGACAATAACATCATTGAATTTCTGAACGGCCGTCATTCCCAAACTGCGGATCTGAATCAGGATACCGGGGACGGAAGAAGTTCCCGTGATTATGAAAAACTTAACATTGACCGCATTAAAAGAATCAATTCGAGTAACGGAAGCAGGGTATTTACCAAAACAGATATCCGCATAGGAATAATCTGTGATGAATTCTACTGGGATTCCGTCAGAGGCTGTGCCGATTTTGTATACCTTACACCGCAGAATTACAAGGATAAGATTAAAGAAATAGACGTATTGCTGTTTGTATCGACCTGGAACGGATTAAATAAGGAATGGGTCGGTGTTGCGGCGGTGAACACAGGCAGCAGAGCAGGTAATATTGCCCTGGATATCATCACTGAGTGTAATAATCAGGGAATTGCCACGGTTTTTTATTCAAAGGAAGATCCGACAAATTATGAGCTCTTCGTTGAATACGCCAGACACTGTAATCATGTACTGACAACGGACAGGGACTGTCTGGAAAAATACAAATCTGATGCTCCGGAAGCCAAATCCTACGGGATTATACAGTTCGGCATTAATCCGCAGGAACACAATCCAATCGGAATACGTAACATGAACAGAAAAGAGGTTCTTTTTTCCGGTTCCTGGATGCAAAAGTATCCCGAAAGATGTGAGGACATCAGAAACATTTTTAACGGAATTATTGATTCGAACTATACGCTGTCGATTATAGACAGGTTTTTCGGTCAGTATGACGGAAAATACAGCTATCCTGAAGAATATAATGAATACATATACAGGGGAATAGAACACAAAACCCTGCAGAAGGTCCATAAGTTAACGCCATGGTCCGTAAACGTGAATACCGTTAAATACAGTCCCACCATGTTCGCCAACAGGGTTTTTGAATTACAGGCGAACGGTTCCGTTCTTCTGTCAAATTACAGCATGGGTGTTAACAATACGTTACCTACGGTTTTTACGGTGTTTTCAGCATCCGAGGTTCCTCTGATACTGCATTCTTTTACCGATGAGGAATTATACGAAAGAAGAATAACGGGGATAAGAACCGTTTACAAAAAACATACCTGTTATGACAGGTTAAAAGAGATTCTGGACTGTTGCTCCATCGGTAAGGATATTGAGCTTGATGTTCCGGTTCTTATAATCGGTGACGGTTCCGAAAGGTTCATGGACAGCTTTAACAGACAGACTTATCCTGACAGGGAATGGTGCAGATTCTCCGAACTGACCCCGGAAATTCTGTCAAAGCATAAAATCATCACTTTTTTCTCAAGTGATGATTTCTACGAAGAATTCTACCTTGAAGACATGGTTAATGCCTTTAAGTACACCGACTGTGATTTCGTGACCAAAGCATCTTACTATGACGGTAATCTTAAGCTTCACGAAGGCGTCGAGCATGATTACGTTACCGATTTTTCTGATTATGACCGGACCCTTTTCTGGATCGGTTCATATGAAACGGATGACATTCTGTCAAAAAATTTAAGATCTTCCCGAAAAGGTTATTCTTCAGATCATTTTAATTACATCGAAAATTTTGCAAACAGACATGTTGTGTATAACGGGGCTTCTCAGGATTATAAACTTTCAGTTATCCTGCCGGTTTACAATAACGGCCTGTTCCTGTACGGCAAAGCATTTGCAGCCATTAGGAGACTGTCCGTTTTTAATGATACGGAAATTATCATTGTCGATGACGGATCTACCGATGTGGATACCCCTGCAATAATTAATTATCTTGCCAGACATTACGCCAACGTAAAAACGTATTTCTTCGGGAAAGGTGGATCGGGTTCGGCATCCAGACCGAGAAATCAGGGACTTTCAATGGCATCATCCGATTATGTCCTGTTTTTTGACCCGGATGATGAATGCCTTAATGATGCCTATTCCCAAATGCTGCAAAAGGCCATAAACGCTGATGCGGATTTGGTAATTGGCGATAACTTAAGGGCCGGTGACAAAATATCCAAAACCGCTAACCATAAAAACATTTATTCAAGATTCAATGAAGATACGTTTACGTGCGATAACGGGGTGCTGATTTCGGATATTGATTATCGTACCGTAAGAATCCAGTCAATGATTATTAAGACTGAGCTCGCACGAAAGCTTCGGTTTATCCCCGGAGCTATCGGGGAAGATACCTTGTATTCATGGCAAATCATGAAATTATGCAGAAAGATTTCAGTATGCGATCTGTGTACTCACGTTTATTATGCGGCAAGGGAAGATTCCGAAACCAATAGAATCAATCCGTCCATGTTTCGTAAACTGAGCCTTGTTCAGCCAGAGAAAATTGTCTGGCTTAAAGCCAACGGTTTAATGGAAGATTATTCTGGGAAACGCTTTGAGGGCTATGTTACGTCATGGCTTTTTAAACTGCTCAGAAAGTCTTCCGACGATGATTTTGAGGAAAACATGCGGCTTGTGTACGGGATGATCACCCCGTACATGAAATATTATGATGCCGTGGATTCTGACGTGTCCCGTTTTTACGCTCTCTGCCGTGACGGGGAACTTGAAAAGGCAAAAGAGCTCATCATGTCATGTGAAGCTTAATTTCTTTCTCCATACCGTTTGGGGAGCATTGACAGGATAGGTGTTTTTTAGAACAGGCAGCAGAGCTGTAACGGAGTTACACTCCTTTTCAAGTCGAATCGCTGGTATTAGCAAATCCGCGCTTAAAATAATTAAGAATGCTGTCTTATCTCGAATAATGATAACTTTAGAGTTATCATTAAAGAAAAAGGAGGTGTAAAATTGTATAAAATTTATTTTTATAAGAACGCCAAAAACAAAAGTCCTGTTCTTGATTATATATGAATTAAAAAGCAAGACTGACAAAAACAGTCGCATACAATTACAAAAAATATCCGACAATATTGATATTTTAAGGCAGTATGGATTAGACGCTGGAGAACCGTACATTAAGCATTTAAAAGACACAATATGGGAACTGCGTCCTCAAAGAAACAGAGTGTTATTTGTGACTTGGGAAAATGACAGCTTCGTTCTTTTACACACTTTTGTAAAGAAGACTCAAAAAACGCCAAAAGAAGAAATTGAAAAGGCACAAAGAGAATTACTTGATTTAAGGAAAAGAGGTATTGACAATGAATAATTCTGCCATTGGAAAATCATGGGATGAAGTGCGAGCAGAACTTTTCACCCCTCAAGAGCTCAAGGAAATGGAATCCAGAGTAAAATTCATGCATGATTTAGCTGTTGCACGAAAGAAAAAAGGATTATCACAAAGAGATCTAGAAAAACTAAGTGGTGTATCTCAGCCTGTCATTGCCCGAATGGAAAAAGGCGACGTTAATGCCAAAATTGATACAATTATGAAAATTTTGATCGCTCTTGGTGGCGAATTAACTATCTCCTTCTAAATTTTTCTGATCAACTACAATCATAGAATAGGAAAATAAAACTGTCATCTCCTACTCTAACTTTCACACTAATTCTGAAGCAAATATAGGAAAAGCAAATTAAGGCTTTTAAATGGTAAGCGACAATGAATAAAGCGACTGGCAGAAGCTGGGAAGAAATCGAAAAAGAAATATTTACTTCTGAAGAAATTGCTGAAGCAGAACTCAAAGCATCCATTATCAGCAAACAGATTAGAAAAGAAATTGATCCGTCTGCCCCTCTTACTAAAGAACAACTAAAAATGTTAGAGGCTTTGAAGTATAGAGAAGTAACTCCTGACGAGGAGAATCCTGAACTTACGGATAAAGAACTTCATAAAATGATTAAGATCCGTAAACAATTAAATCATTAAGTACCAACCAAAACTCTTAAAAATCACCAGCAACACCTTTCCATTACTTTGTAAGAGGTCTGAATATATTTCAGGCCTTTATTTTATCTATCTCCTTCTTTTTTTGGTTTAAATTATTCGCTTTATAAATATAATAATTACTTTACATATTTCACAAATATATGTATAATAATAAGTGAAAGGTTAATAACGCTTTGAAGGAAGTAAGGAGGTAAAAATTAAGAAGCGAGACCTTGAAAAAGCGGTACGAGCAAACGGTGCAAGACCTGGCAAAGGCTCTAACCATGATAAATGGTACAGCAAGAAAGGCTACATGTTTACCATACCGCGTCACAGAGAGATTGACGATGTTCTAGCAAAACAAATTATAAAACAATCTCTAATGTGATTTAGTTAAAGCCTCTGAAATATGAGGCTTTTTTCAGAGGAGATTATACTAAAAATGAATGTAAAAGACTATTTAAAATATTCAGCCAAAATTGAAAAAGGCGATAAATTCTTTATTATCAATATAGATGGCAAAGGTTGGGAGGGAGCTTTAAGTCAGGGACGAGATCTCAAAGAAGCCCACATGATGGCTAAAGCTGTTATTTACGACTATATTGAAGGTCTTGTTGAATTCAAAAAAAGAATTCCAGAGCCCGAAGTAATTGATGACGGAAGTCGCTATATTATAGATGTCGGTTATGATACTGCTTTAAAAATAATGCTTCGCAATACAATGTACGATTTAATGGTTAAACCAGCGGAACTGGCAAGACGAATTGGAGTTTCTCCTCAACAACTTAATAATATTTTAAGTTTTAGAAAAACTACCAACCTTAACTCTTTGGCGTCATGTTTCAAAGCACTTGGCAAGCCCTTAACTATAACAATTTAACAGTTTGCCCATGTTTCACTGAGATTATTAATCAGATATGCTAGACTAGTATCATAGTAAATATGTTTGTATGCGTCAAAATCAGAGGTTGTACATAATGTTGAAGTCCATAGGCATTGGCTCGGAATTATTTCATAAACTTATTGAAAATGATTGCTATTACGTCGATAAGACTCCTTTTATCAAAACCGTGTTTAAGGATAACAAAGCGGACGTAATGCTTATCACCAGGCCAAGACGTTTCGGAAAAACCCTTACCATGTCCACCTTCTATGATTTTCTGGCTCTTAATCCTGAAAATCCAGGTGACGTGTCCCGTCAGAAAAAATGGTTCAAGGATACCAAAATCTTAGAGGATAAGGAATTCTGCCGTGAATACATGGGCAAATTTCCTGTTATTTTCATTTCCCTAAAAGCAGTTTCTGGTAGTGATTTTGAGGGTGCATACGATCAGTTGGGCTGTGTTGTGTTTGGAATGTACAATTCCTTCAGCTACCTTGCCGAAAGTCCAAAACTCAATGATGCCGAGAAGGAAATCTTTAAAAATATAGCTTCCGACAATAATTTTATCCGCAACATTGAGAATAAAAACAAAATAAAGGATTCATTAGGCAACCTGCTGATGTTTCTTTACAAACATCATGGAGTTAAGCCTGTTCTTCTTATTGACGAATATGACGTTCCCATTGCCAAGGCCGCCCATAACGATTACTACCGTGAAATGATTGACATCATAAGTCCTTTCTTAGGCAACGCCTTAAAAACAAATCTTTATCTCGGCAGAGCCGTTCTGACAGGCTGTCTGCGAGCCGCTAAGGAAAGCATTTTTACAGGACTTAATAATCTGCTAGTATGTTCTGTTCTAGATTCCAGTGATGATGATATTTCCCAAGGTGTGGGCTTTACCAAGGAAGAATCCGAAGAAGTTCTTTCGTACTACGGGTTGTCCGATTATTATGAAGAAGTCAGAAACAACTATGACGGATATCATTTCGGCGAAATACACATGTACTGTCCCTGGGATGTAATGTCTTTCTGTTATGCAAATTACAGAAAAGTCGGCGCGGAAAATAAAATCATTACAGCAGACAACTACTGGATAAACACCAGTGGTAATGAAGTAATTGAAGAATTCATGGGCTTTATTGAGTCTGAAGACGTTGACAGGATGCAGAATCTTCTGGACGGTAAATCAATTACCACTGAGGTAAGAACATCTCTATGCTACGGGGATCTTCAGGAACATAACATCACCGATTTCTGGACATTGTTGCTATATACAGGATATCTCACTTTCGAGCCACATTCCCATTCTACCGAAAATGACGAATACAGTCTGTACATTCCTAATGAAGAAATCAGAAAATGCTTTAAATCCAAGATTCTGAATTTCTTTAAAAACAATTCCATTATGAAAAACAGCACCAATAAATTGGTAAAAGGATTGTTTGATGGTGATACCAAAACAGTTGAAAACAACCTTAATGGACTTCTGGCCAAATATGTGTCCATCAGGGATTTTTCCGTCAACGCACCTAAGGAAAACTATTACCACGGCTTCATGAACGGACTTTTGGTAAATGGAACATCATTACTGCAGGAGCAGAAATCCAATTTCGAGTCAGGAAACGGTTATATAGATCTGACACTAAAATCGGCCAGGAACATTGGAGTTATCGTAATATTGGAACTGAAGCAGACATCCGATGAAAATGAAGACAAGGCATTAATTGCCCAGGATGCCATTGAACAGATACTTACCAAGAAATACGCTGATCCGTACATTAAGAGAAACGATATCAGATCTGTTCTTGCATACGGAATCTGCTTCTGCAAAAAAGAATGTACAGTCGTTGGTAAAAAGCTGAAGTAAATTGCTCTAGCAAATCGGAAAATCCCAAATAAAATCAGAATCCCACAACTTTAGCTATAACAAAGCAGGGCGGACTAAGTACCGCCCATTGTTTTTAATTCAAATAACGGCTCAAGGGTGTGACATAAAATTCGTGTATTCCTGTTAAGTCTGTTAATATTAAAAACTTAATTGGAGTTATATGAATATGGCAAAAAAAGATATTAAGCGAAATCCTGCTGCTGAAAAAATTGCAGAAATTGACGAGTATTATTAAAAAATCAATCTTAAAGATCGTTCCCAAATCGACCAAAAATCCCTAAACTAAAGCGTTAGGGATTCTAAACTATTTGTAAATCTCTCTCCTATGCCCTATTTGCAAAACCAAAATTATAACTTCTTCGTCTCTAATTTCAGCCAATATTCGATAATCACCAACCCTATACCTCCATTGACCAGCCTTATTTGCATCCAAAGCCTTACCATGAATTCTAGGGTTTACACAACCTTCCAAATTTTTCTTCAACCAAGAAGCTATCAGCTTGGCAGTATTCCTATCTAATTTTGATAATTGCTTTTTAGCTTTTTGGGTAAAAAGAACGGAATAACTCATGCTAAATCCAGTTCCTCAATAACTTCATCAAGAGTATAAGTAACTGGATTTTTTTTATATTCAGCATAAGCCTTTTCATATTCTTTCAAGTCAAATTCTTCTTCAATATGATCCATGACAATTCTACGAACCAGTTCTGAAACAGTCATTCCACGCATTGATGCATATGATTTAATAATATCAGTATCAACATCGTTTAATCTGAGAGATATAGACATACTGCCTCCTATAAAATATTGTTCTACCTGTATTACATTGTAATACAAACACTCAATAATTTCAAGAAAGTATCTGATGATATTTGAAACTGAAAACAAACAAAAAAAACCAGCCAAACTGACTGGGGACAAGTTTTATCATATGAGCTAAACAATTTAGTCCAGTAAATAAGAACAGTCTTCCTTGCTTAGCTTGAGATAGGATTTGAGTTACTCTGCTTTGTTTTTATAGTGGATCTTCTACTAAATATGGTCACTTTAACGATATACAACGCCACGTCATATAATGGATTTGGACGACCACTATACTTAGAAGAAACATTCCTTGTTTTGACTGAAGGTCTGCTGACTTTAATTCTCGCACACTCTGTTCCGCAATCTGTTGTTGCTATGATTGAAGGGAAGGGGGAAGGTTTTGCAATGTCAGCAGCATCTCAAGGTGCAATGGCAATGAAAACAGCGAAAGCAACTGGTGCAACAGGCTTGGCAAAATTTTGGGCAAAAGGAACTGGCAAACTCGCTAAATGGGGAGCTTCTTCCATTTACAAAAGAATAAAAGGAAGTGGAAAAGAAGGAAGTGCTGACATAAAACCAAATTCATCTTCATCAGTTTCTAAGGAGTAGTAAATAATGAATAAACAACTTTTGACAATAGCCGTACTAACATCTTTATCGGTTTCAGCATATGCCGATAATTTTGTAGATGAAAACAGGTGTGACGTAAAATTCGTGTATTCCTGTTAAGTCTGTTAATATTAAAAACTTAATTGGAGTTATATGAATATGGCAAAAAAGGATATTAAGCGAAATCCTGCGTATTTGGATCAATCTCACCAAAATAATCTGCAAAAGCTTTCATACAACAGTGTAAAGAACTTGCATTTCTAAGCGTTTTTCCTAAAAATGAAGCATCAAACGCCATATTGTATGCTATGACATGTTTCTCTTGAAAAATCTTGCTCAGTACAGGTTTCAGATGTCGGAACTTGGTGCTTTCATTACCATTTCAGCAGATATACCGTTTATTCTTTCTGCTTCATCCCATGACTTTTTGTTTTCTGGCTTCACCAGGGAGTTAAAAATACATCTACCGTAATGATCAATAATGCTGACAGACAACAACTCATCGGTTTCTGCATTGAGTCCCGTCGTTTCAGCGTCAGCAAAAAAATACTCTTTCATTAAACATCAGTCCAATTTAGAAACAGTATCTCTGAGAATACCTAAGGCTCTGTCTCCTGAAACAGAAAAAATTTTCCTCCAAGAAATAATAAGTAACAAATAAATATCTGCCAGATATTTATTTCTAATCCGTCCACAAACGTATTATAATCTCCTCAGTATCGTAATATCGAAAAAAACGGAACCAGACAATGATCAAATATCCATGCCCTATGGAAAATGTCTCAATGCTTTTCTATGAAAACACTGCCTTCACTGACGGTACTGCAAACATTACCTACAGAGAACTTGAAATGATGGTGTCATCATGGGAACGACCGTTCAGAAATTTCAGAAAAAATCCGGAGATAACGGCGAACATACTTAACGGCTCCGACATTACGCACGGGATGGATCCGGCAACCATTGGCTTTTTCGACAAAGGCTTTCCCAAAGTAATGGTTAAGGCAGAACCGTCCTGCGAATACATATCTTCGCTCTTCGCATTTATACGTGCAGGCATAACCTACATTCCCTATTCCGCCAGAGAAACGGCGAAACGCATCAGAAAAACAGCCAGTAAGATACAGGCTCTGGTCATAACCGACATCAGAGACTTCTGCAGTTTTGTGCACCGTACTCTCAATACCGATACCGGTGACTGGGAATATGAGAACTGTAAAATTCACACAGTCGATCTCGATTTTCCCTGCAACATGATGCTGACCTCTGGATCAACCGCCCTGCCGAAGCTTGTGGTTCACTGCCTCAAAGCTCATATCGCAAGTGCCCTGGGCAGTCAGGTTATGCTTAAACTCCGGCCGAAGGATCGCTACCTGCTGTCTCTTCCCCTTAATCACGTCGGGGGGCAGGCGGTTATATTCAAAACCCTCATGACAGGAGCCACCATGGTAGCTCCGCGACGAGATAAAAAACTCACGGAACAGATTCTTGATGACGGCATAACAGTCCTTTCACTTGTTCCCACCCAGCTTGTACGCATCATAAACGCGGATCCAGAAATCCTGAAAAAAAGCAGGGTAAGAGCAATCCTCCTCGGAGGAGCTCCCATTGAACCTTCTCTTGTAGACAGGGTTCATCAGCTTTATCCTGATATAGCTCTTTACGGAAGCTACGGTTCCACTGAAATGGCCTCTCAGATCTGCACCTGTGAACTGAAAAAAAATACCCCTGTTACCGCAGGTTTTGCCCTGCCGGATAGGGAACTCATAATCGGAAAGGATAATGAAATTCTGGTGCGGGGTGAAACACTGTGCCTCGGATACTTTAAAAACGGCGCCATCAAACCCGTTACGGACAAAGACGGATATTTTCATACGGGTGACATCGGGGAATTTCTCAGTGAGGGACTTGTCATAAGAGGCAGAAAGGACAACATGTTCATCTCCGGAGGAGAGAACATTCACCCCGAACAGATTGAAGCAGAACTGCTTAAAGACAGTCGCATTGAAAAAGCCGTGGTGGTCCCGGTGCCGCATGACGAATGGGGAAAAATGGCTGTTGTCCTGGTGAAAACCGCGGATGATTTCAGGGGAACGCTTCAGGATCTGAAACAGCACGCACTTTCGGTAATGTCACATGTTTATGTTCCGAAAATATGGCTGGACATGCCTGAAATTAAAAACACAGGACTTAAGCTAAACCGCAGAAAATACATTGAATATGCCGAAGAATTTTTATCCGGTGGATTTAAGAATGATTAAAGGAAATGATTTGAACTAGTTCTTTCCGTCAGGTTCATCCGTCGTTTCCATGGCTTCAATCCAGTCCTGAAAATCGCACCAGTCATCGAATTCAGTGCGGTTCTCATCTCTTTCGGGCCGAGGTTTCAAAATATGTTCATTGAACCATGAAGGAATGTAATGTTTTGCTGCTACAGCCTCTCTGATTTTTTCAAAATTTCCGGATGCAATGAATTCCCTGCATGATTCCGGCAGCATTTCCGATACGGGGGCCTGAATTCTGCGGGTCATTATTTCCATAAAATCAGGACTGATACGGTTTTCCATTGATGAAATTCTGAATCTCGGAGGTACCGCATGTTTTGCCGTGCCGCCAAATTCCTCAGGGTACTCAAAAGGCTTATCCGTCATGCCGAAGCTTCCGTAGAGACCTACTGCCGGAAGATTGCCAGTAAAGACTTCCAGTCGAAGCCCCACAAGATAAAACCTCTGCATCTGTAACAGAATAGAGGCAGTCATCAGTGCTGAACCGATTTTTCTGCCGGTCATTTCCGGTTCGACATAAAGAGAACGTATGTAAAGCCAGCCGTCCAGAACACTAGTGAAAGCCACGCCGCGCACGATATCAGGCTTACCGGGCAGCGGATTGTCCTCAACTGCCACCAGAATCAGGGAGCCGTAGTTTCTGTCGCAGAATTCGGTATACACCATTCTTTCACTCCACATGGAAATAATCTGAGGCAGCTCCATGGCATAGATTGAAAGTTCCAGACCGGTGTAATTAACATACTCCTTCTGACGCATGGACCGGAACTGCATTTTGGCAATTCCGGAGATTTCTGAAGAAAGAGGAGTTCTAATCCTTATTTCTGACATAGAGGCACACGACCGTAATCAGTTCTTACACGTCTGTATTCAGGCATTGCCTTTTCAACCAATTCGCTGAGCTGATTAAGGTAGTCGGATGAATGAGGATGTGTTTCAATGTACTTCCCGGCATTAAGATCCGGATCAATGTTCATGTTCTGCCAGACTATCAGTGCGGCTGAAGGATTGAAACCGGCATGGGCCATGGTATTGATGGCTATAATGTCAGCCATCATTTCCTGTTCCAGACTGTATGGAGTAATAAGGCCTTCTCTGTCAGGGAGACCTACGGCTCTGGTGAACACGTCATAACCGCCTTCGGATCTCAGGTACTTCTTGAATGAATAATCCTTCTCCTTTGATTTTTCAGCGAGATACGGAGAAATTCTCTCATTGTCATGTTCAAGCAGGGTATGGGCAAAGGCATGGGCAATGATGTACGCTTCCTGGTCCTGATTCTGCAGATTGCCGACGACACAGTTGCTGATAAGCAGATGACCGTGAGAAAGTACGGCCGTATTCATGCTGCAGTCGCGGGTTATGTCCACGGCCCATTCGGTTCTCATACCCGCATATGCACCTTCCACCGAACGGGTCAGGGCTCTCATAATGCACTGAGACGTACGAAGTTCCCTGACGGCACTCTTGGTAATATTGTGATTGTCACTGAATTCCTTGTAATAAACCTCGCTCATGCGATCCATTTCAGTAATGGTAAAGGCTCTGTCACTGTTCTTCTGACCGCTGATGCTGCAGCCTGCGGCAATGATGGCGGCGATGCAGCAGGTTAAAAATTTTCTGTACTTCATTTCACTAGTCTCTTGATTATTCTGTGTCCGGATGATCCGGCGACTGACCTATGATAAATCAAAACGGGAAAACCATACATACAATTCGTAAAAAATATTGAGCTGTGTACTTATATTATCGGCGTTTATGCGTGATTCAGTACGATATTAAAACAAAAATATCCGTCATTATCGGCATCAGCAGATTCTTACGGAACAAAAAACCGGAAACACATGTTTCCGGTCTGATTCGGTATTGTCTCGGATTATCTGAACCGCTTCTGAATTTCCTCTCTCACGTAATCGTAGGAATACTGTTTGCCGTATATGTCGGTAAACTCCTCTCCCTCCGGTCTGGTCTTATACATGCGCAGGAACCACATGTACTGTTTTTCCCTGCCGGTGATGAGTTCCTCTATACAGTGATTGAGGCGTCCGGCATCCGCCCTGTCGTCACCTGACGGATAGTTGTCGAAATACTTTCCGAAGACAACCTCATATGCATGCTTTTCTTCGTTGTAGCATGAAAACATCGGCACCACGATGGCATTTCCGAGTTTGGCGAGTCTGGATACGGTTACCAGTGTGGCCTTTCTGGATGCGAAGAAATCAACGAACTCCGCACCTTTGGCTCCGAGATCCTCGTCCGGAAGGAAGAAGGAACTGTATCCGTCCTTTAAAGCCTTGATGATGGTTCTGATACCGGCGCTTCTCTCAAACACCTTACCGTCGTATTTAAGTCTGATTGAGTTCATGAACCAGTCATAGACCTCGTTTTTTGAAGTATGCATCATGGTGCACATCTTAAGGCTGTTGGCTGATAAGAACAGACCGCATCTGTCGATGGCCCATGCATGAGGCGCCATGAATACTATCGGTCTGCCGGTGGCAACCGCTTCATCAAAATACTCTCTGCCCGTGCATAGATAATGATCTCTCAGGTAATTTCCGCTTCTGTAGAAGCTTTCGCCGTAACCGAAAATCACCTTTATTCCCACTCTCAGAAAGTCGCGGTAGATTCTGAGTTTATCCTCCTCGGACATACGGGGATACGCCATGGTAAGATTTATAAGCACGTTCTTTTTCATGCGGTGATTGACGCGCCACAGCAGAAAACAGAGAACGTCCGCCGCAAAATCCCTGATGCAGGCCGGTATGAAGGCAAGGAATCCCAGAAAAAGAATGCCAAGCCAGGAGCCCCAGTATTTAGGTTTCAGATAGCTTTTCTTAAACGATTTATCGTATTTCTTTTCACTAGTCATGCTGATAATGCTGTTTTTCAGTTTAATAACCATGTTGATGAAACCGGCAGTTCACTCAAACGCCTGCCGGAATTTATGAAATGTTCCTAAATCATACCACAAAAACACGCCTTATTCCCGGATGCGCGGATTTTTACTGAAAATTCAGGCCTGAATCAATGCAGACCGAAGATAAACGGACGTGCCTCACCTTCTGACGCGCACCGGACGGAAAACTGAAAGTAATGAACATCAACTGATTAATTTTGAATAACTTTCTACCCGACATCTGTTAAAATAATAAAGATTACACAGACACTCAGACAGCCGATCCTTCGTATGAGTGACATGCACTTATCAGGCATCAGAGAAGCCTCGGGGATTTTTTCCGACCGGTAATCCCGTGATCAGTGACAATTGCGGAATCAGCCGCTGCGCCCGGGGCTTCCCTCGGGGGATAATTCCGGAAACGGATCTCCTTCAGGCTGACATAACAAATATAAAACAATACGGAGTTCCAATGACAGAACCATTAAAACAGCAGCTGTTTACCGGAGAACGAGCCCTTTTCAAAGCCCGTGATCTCGACATAATCCATTCAACATTTGCCGACGGGGAATCTCCCCTCAAGGAATCCGCCAACATTACCCTGACTCATTCCTATTTCAAGTGGAAATATCCCATGTGGTACAGCAGAAATCTGAAACTCAGGGACTGCACTCTTTACGATATGGCGAGAGCCGGCATATGGTATACCAGCGACATTTCCATGACCGACTGTATCATTGAGGCTCCCAAAACCTTCAGAAGAACCACCGGCATCATTCTTGACAATGTATCCTTACCCAATGCGGAAGAAACACTGTGGCACTGCAGGGACATAAAAATGAAGAAGGTTCATGCAAAGGGAAACTACTTTGCCATGAACTGCGAGAACGTGGAAATTTCCGACTTTGAACTTATCGGCAACTACTCCTTTGACGGAGCCAGAAACGTGGTTATTGAAAATGCCCGCATGCTTTCGAAAGACTCCTTCTGGAATGCTGAAAACGTGGTTGTCCGCAATTCATTCATATCAGGCGAATATATCGGCTGGAATTCAAAGAACGTAAAATTCGTAAACTGCATCATCGAAAGTCTGCAGGGATTCTGCTACATGGAAAACGTGGTTCTTGAGGACTGTACTTTGATAAACACCAATCTGGCCTTTGAGTACTCCACCGTGGACGCCACCGTAAACAGCGTCATAGACAGCATCAAGAATCCAATTGCAGGAAAGATCACCGCCGAAGAAATCAGGGAAATCATCTTCGATGATCCTGATAGATCAGACCGGTCAGACACTGAAATCAACATCATCCGGCGGTAATCAGCCGTTCAGGCAGTACAAAGCCCCGTTTCCGGGGCTTTGCCGTTTATTTGTTTTACTCAGTCAGAACATTCAGTCCGCGTTCAGAAACGTCTGTCAGCCCAGAGGATCAACTCCGTATCTGTTTTCCTCAGGTGTTCCCTTAAAGCAGAAGCATACAAGAAGCATAAAGAGATAAACTGAACCTATCCACGGCAGGAATACCGGCACAATCCACAGTCCGTTCCTGTTCTTGTCATGGAGTCGCCTGATGGTAACGGCAGCCAGAGAGATTTTTGCCAGAAGCTCCAGTGCGGAACCAATCATCACGTCATCAGGAACACAGCCGGCAATCAGAGGCATAACCAGAAAAAACATGAAAAGAGCGTACCACCAGAATTCGGATCTGCAGGCTCTTCCTCTTATGGTAAACATCTTGTTTATACAGGTCTTGAAGGCATCCATAAAGGAGTAGCCGCGATCATGCGACGGACTTCTGATAAAACGGATATTGAATATTCCGAGTCCGGCATCCCTGTGAGATACAAAACCGTAGTCACCGTAATCATCATCGCGACCGGCGCCGGTATTCTGATTCAAGCTCATGATACTTTATCCTTCTTAATCAAACATTCTTAAATTCAAATCACGCAGGCGCCATGCGGATACCTGACGTCATGCGTTCCGCCGTGTTCCGGCGGAGGTTTAAGGTTCATTTCCGTCTTCAGCAGTGCTCTTTTCCGCTGAAGCATCTGGTTCATAGTTCCAGCCGCCGCCCAGAGCCCTGTAAAGGTCTATAAGAGCCCCGATGCGTCGGTATCTCGATTCGGAAAGTTTCGCTTCAAAGGAAAGCTTTCTGGTCTCGGCATTAACCATGGCATCAAAATCCGCCCTGCCGTATCTGAAGAGTTTGTCAGCCTCCTTCCTGAGCTTTACCGCTTCACTGAGGCCTTTTTCAAGAGCAGCAATTCTGTCAGTCTCCGCGGTAATTCCCGCATATCCGTCATCGACCTCCTTGAGTGCCTTGAGGATCATGGTATCGTACTCTGCAAGAGTCACCTTCATTTCCGCGTTTCTGGCTTCAATGTTCTCCCTTATGCGTCCGTTGGTGAACACCGGAACCGAAACGGTTCCTGATAGAAAGCTTCCCCATCCTCTGGCGTCCGGACCTGCATGAAGTTCAATTCTGCCCGTCTGTCCCAGGAAGGAAATGTTAAACCTCGGATACAGATCAGCCTTGGCTGAAGCCACCGTGGCGGCTCTGGCATTGATTTCGTTTCTCTTGGACAGAATGTCCGGACGGCGGAGCAGCAGATCACCCGGCACAAAACCTGCCGGTGGCTCCGGAATGCCGTCCGGAAGCCCTGACGGCAGATTATCAATGGAAAAATTCTGCGGAGGCACACCTGTAAGCACGGCTATCGCTCTGACGGAGGCTTCAGCCTCGGAGTCAATGATGCCGAGTTCGGATTCCGCTTCGATGATACGGTTTCCGATATCCGTGATGTCATAGGCCGTAGCCTGACCGGCCCTGAATCTGCCCTCGGCATACCGCCTGAGCTCCTTAAGATTGGCGATGTTTCCCAGAAGTATTCCTCTGCGATCCTGAAGATACAGTACCTCAAAATACTTTCTGGCAAGAAGTGCCGTTACCGATGTCTGTACGGCATTAATACTGTCTGATGCAGCCAGAGCCCTGTACCCCGCGGCATCGGCCCGGCTCTGTTTCTCTCCGAAGAAATCAGGTTCCCAGCTTCCCTGAAGTCCCGTAAAAAGCGCAGACTGACTGTCGGTTGAATCAATTCTGCCGCCGGAGGTATTCACACTGCCGCGACCGCCGAGAATTCCTCCGCCGAGACTGAGCTTTGGTCCGAGATCTGCTCTGCTGAGTCCCTCCTCATGCAGAGCGGTTTCATATCTTAAGCGTGCGGTTCTGAGATCCCCGTTGGCTTCAATAGCCGCGGCAATCAGCCTGCTGAGACAGTCGTCATTAAAGAGCCGCCACCATTCATTTAGCGCCTTTTCGTTCTTTTCCCCGGAGATAAAACCGGTATAGTTTTCCGGCAGAACGATATCCGATTCATAATCGACTGTAAGGGACGCACAGCCGCCTGCACAGGATAAAAGAGCCAGCAGGACGGAGGCCGATACGGCGGACATCAGGCCTTTATTAGGGAGTTTTTCAGAATGAACGGTAAATGATTTTTTCATAATACGCAATCTCCGTCCTTTACTGCCTGGACAGCATGGACTTGAATTTTATCAGGGCTATCGTCAGGAAGAAAAGTCCCTGTCCCAGCATTATAAGAAGCTTCCGGTACACGTCACCGAGCCCCGATCCGCGATGAACCACGTCCTGAGTAAAGGATACGAACTGGGTGGTCGGTGATATCTGAATGATCTTCTGCATGGTTTCAGGCATGCACTCCACGGGACTTGTGGCTCCGGCAAGAAGATATACCAGCATGTATACAGGAATGCACAGCAGACCGAACTGAGGCATGGAGGGAGCAAGGACTGCCAGCAGAATTCCCAGAGATGCAAAGCTCAGCACATATATGAGCATTCCGGCGGTAAGAAGATAAAGACTCCCCATAACAGGCACACCGAGAATCGAATGCACGATAATCCATAATGACAGCAGAGCAAGAAACACTATAACAGATCCGTTGGCGCATACCTTGGATATGGCGATTTCAGATGCGGATACCGGCATAACCAGCAGATGTTCAATGGTTCCCCTTTCCTTTTCTCGAATAACCGCGGCTCCTGAAAGCATCAGGGTAAGCAGAGTGAGATTGCCTATAATCTGAACCACGCCCATCTGCCATATGGCTGACGCATTCGGATTGAACAGTACGTTCACTCTGGGTTCCGCCGCAATCTGAGGAGATATCTGAGGCGTATTGTATTCCCCGGCTGACTTGCGGAGTTCATCGGAAAGAATGGAACTCAGGTATCCGGTACCGGTACCTGCCAGAGTCATGGCAGTGGCATCAACCAGAATCTGAATTTTAGGATACTTCTCACTGAGATAGTCCTTTTCATATTCCGGAGGAATATCAATGGTAAAGTAATAGTCTCCCAGATCCATGTGACGCTGTACCGTTTCGTCTCCGATGGCTTCTGGATATTTGAAATGAGGCGGACGTATGGACTGCCTGAGTCTCAGGGACAGAGCGGACTCGTCATGATCCACTACGGCAACGGGAGCATTGCGCACGTCCTGACTTGCACCTTTGGCGGCCACGGCTACCGCAACCGTAAAGAAATAAACCATGAGTGCAACCAGAATCAGGTCGCTCAAGAGACTTTTAACTTCTTTAAGGCTCAGTATAAAAATATTGGAAAGCCATCTGTACATTCAAAGCTTCTCCTCGCGCTTCCCGGAATCCGTCATGGTACGGGGCATAATTCCATTGTATCAGTACACCTGAATTAGACTGTGAGTTATCCTGAAAATTCATTTTTATTGCTGAATATATCAGAAAGCGCATGCCGGCGCGTGCAGATGATTTCTCACCTTTCCGGATACCTAATCCGATTCTGCAAATAATTTAAGCCCGGCGACTCCCGCGATAATTAAAACCGGGGACACAACCTGCATAACCGAAAGCCTCTCGTTAAAAAGCATGACTCCGAAAAAAGCTGTACCGGTTATGCCGAACCCCACCCACATGGCACAGGCGGAACCTAAAGGCAGTTCTTTCAGTGCGAAAGCCAGAAAAACAGCACTCAGAATATAGGCAGCCGCCGTAATTACGGACGGAACAGGCAGACTGAAGCCATGCGAATATTTCATGGCGACGGCCCGGACAATTTCAAAAACTCCGGCACCAGGAAGCATTAACCATTTCATGGATTTGTAACCTGTACGGTAATCAAAAAACATATCATCATTATTCGTAATACGGTTATCGTAAAATGCATCCTTAACAATCTCAACACCGGAGTACCGACAATGTTAAAAAAATCATTTTTTAGCCTTATTATCCGCTGTAATGATTTTACCGCAGCCGGTGCACCGGCATTACCGGCAGGATATAAGGAAATTCCATTAGGTGAACCTTCATCACCTGTAAAAATACCTGCCAATGAAAAAGGCGAACAGATTCCGGTTACCGTGTATCCCGACTAAGGAAATACTCCCGATAAGGATAAAAATGAAAAGATGAAAGAGCACGTAAAATATTACGGCTAAAGTACCGGGCCGCATTATTTTCATGAACGGGCGGAAAATCATCAGACCGGAATTCTGCCTGATTCCGGTTCTTCCCGTCAGTCGAATGCGTCAAGACTGTGTTCAGGCACGTAATCCTTTTCCGGAAGAAGTTCCATGTAGTCAAGATATATTCGTGAAAGGTCGTCCAGACCTCCGAACACGCTGCTTAAATAAGTGGTTTCTGAGCTTACGGACGAACGGACCTCCTGAATCTGCCGATTCAGAATCGGAGCATATCCGCTGTTTGAAGACCTGGCCAGAGCGGAAATCTGATTAAGATATTTTTCAAGAAGATTTCTGGTATAGAGCAGAGCCAGAATATTGGCGGTCTTTTCCACGAACATTACCGCGGCATTTTCATTTCTGGCGCAAAGATTTCGAATCATGGCACCTGTGCCTTCAGGCAGGGTATTCAGAAACTCAGTCTCCTTCACCGTGAAGGTACCTCTGTTTCCACTGTAGCGTCTGACTATTCCGGGAGAACCGTCCGCTCCAAGAAACATGTCCCTTATCAGACCGCCGAATCCCCTTATTTTACGGGTTCTGTTATTCAGAACAATGCAGCCGTTGCCGTAATCGGCACAGCCGTACAGGGGAACCGTACCGCCGGCTATCAGATCCTTCATGCTTATCCGCAGACCTGAAGCTATGCGTACCTCCCTGCCGTTTTCACTGACTATTACGGTTCCGGTAATACTCATTACCGCCTCGGCAAGCTCCCGGTCTCCGCTTAACGTCGGACTCTGTTCAAACAGGTTCCACAAAAGATTACCGGTAATCTCCGCCTCCTTTATCTTTTCCGGAACGCTATCTCTTAAACCGTCAAGTATGGCATCGGTATCGGTACGGGTACTCATCTCGTACAGATCCCCTATTCCTTCGTACTGACCTATCAGGGATATATCATTGAGCCCCTTGCGGTTGAACGCACTGAGACTGTCATTTACAATTCCCTGCGCCAGCTGACAGCTGTTCCCGAAATACTGATTCAGAGCCTGAACCTTTCTCTGAAGTGTTTCAATGTGCTGGGCGCACTTTTCACACATGCTGCTTAAGGCGATTTCAAAGGCATATCCTTCAGCATTGGCCGCTATTGCTCTTAAGAATCTGATGAACTCCTCCCGGTTTATGTACGAAAAGGAACCGCCGTAAAGATCTATGCCCCTGCATCCTGCACTTATTCCGGGAGAAGAAACGGCAACAAGTCCGGGATTTTCAATACCGTTTCTTATATTAAGTGAACCTCCGGATATGACGCCGCGGCGCTGAGTCTTATAGGAATCAGGTGCCGTGACCGTCATCATGCCGGAAAAATCGGAACTGATTTCATCGTCAAGATCAGCCCTGGCGTCTGTTACGTAAAAAAGACAGAATACGGAGCCGGACAGAATGAGCGTACCGGAAAATTTTCGAATGAAGTGTATGCTTCGATATGTTGAACTTTTCTGTTTTTTGTGAAAACTGATTACGGAACAGGTTCCGGCACTATCGGTTTTAATGAAGCCCATATATCTCTCCCGAGCAGGATGTGTACTCGTGAAAAATAATTTAAAGCCAACCTGAAAATATGCCGAAACGCCTTTATTTAAAGAACTGAAAAAGTTACTCCTCAAGGAAAAGACGGTTTGGTTTTCTTTCAGGAACCGGAGAACACTGAAGCTGCACGCAGAGGATATTCAATTGCGGAACAGGCTCTTTCCCCAAAATTCCGTGATGATCCAATTTTCTTAACTGTTTCCCAATGAAAACCGGTAATCTCAGCAACTGCAGAAACAGGCATGTTCCTGGATAACAGTCCTTTAATCCATTCAGCTGCCCGTATGGTTATTCTGGCATTCGGAACTTTTGCGGGAATAGGTTCCATAAAATGATGTCCGCATTCTCTGCATTTATAACCATGGTAGTAAAAAACAAGACTTTGCCTGTGTTTTGGAAGAAACGGAAAATCCTTAATTTCCGTGGAATGTCTGGCATGAACATACACGTTCATTTTCCCGTAAAAAGGACATCTCATGTCCGACGTTTGGCGATTGCTTTCGAAAGAATAAACGGATTTTAAGGTTTTGGGATCGAAGCTGTGTGAAACAGGAGTAAATGGTTGGCAAACTGAGTTTATCTGTGTATCATACGTCTGAAGGGGCATAAAGTATCTCTATTTGTTTTAGTTTGGTCACTTAATACTAGAATACTTTTGCCCCTTCTTCAATATCTACATTCCCAATAATTCCGTGATGAACCCTTACTGTTAATCGAATTTCTGATTGGGATGTAGTCTTCTACAGTTCATAAGCGGTCTGTTCGGCAATGAACTTGACGATACTGTCGGTTCCTGTATTTTCCAGGGCAGGATCCAAATCCTTCACGTACTCCGCACTTTCCGGTGAAGCCTTAACCGTAAGGACAATGATGCCTGATTCCGTCAGAGACCTTAACACTTCGCGGGAGACCTCAGCGCCGGTATTACGGTAATAGTATACCAGTCGTCCCTGCTGCAGGAGCTTCTGTTCAACTTCTCCGGCAAGTCTGCCGAGAGTTTCCTGGTCGGCGGTGCTGCCGAGACCTCCGAAGTTGAAGACGCCTGATTTCTGCCTCAGAAGGTGCAGGCGGACATTCTGCGGAGTGTATTCCCGTTTGCCGTCACTGTCATGTATCGCATTTACGATACCGCAGGCAGCAGTCATGTTGCTAACGCGGTCGATGAGAATGAATTCACCGAGTGTCCTGTGTCTGTTGAATTCACTCACCGCAACTGAGTCAATGAATGAAATATGGCATACAGCGATTTCATTTTTAGAGAGCTCACTGGTTGCGACGTGCTCACCGGTGTTGACGTCAACGGTATACTCTATGGATTTAACCTGAGCGTAAATCTGGCTGGTGCCGAGTTTAATCAGATAGTCTTTGTGGATGCTGAATTTCTCATCATCGGTCCACAGTATGGTACCAGTGATTTCCCTTGCCACTTTAATGGAATCATCCTGTGTGGCACGGGTAAACACTGAACCTCGGGAGACGTCAACCTCACGGTCAAGAGACACGGTTACCGGCATGCCGCGACCTGCCTGCTCCACTTCATTAAATCCTGAGAATATCTGTTTTACCCTGGCGGTTTCACCGGTAGGAAGAACTGTCAGTTCGTCGCCCACGTGAAGTTCACCTGATTCAATTTGTCCCTGGAAACCTCTGAAAAACTGGTTGGGACGGCACACTCTCTGAACCGGCAGGTAGAAGCCGGTTTCTTCATTATCCCCGGATGTATCGGTGTCTTCAAGATATTCGATAAGAGATTTTCCTTCATACCACGGGGTATTAGGAGATCGGCTGATGACATTGTCTCCTGACTTTGCGGAAAGCGGAATCAGGGTGTATTCCTGAAGGGAGAGTTCCTCCCTGAGTCTGGCAATATCGGAGGAAATGTCGTTGAATCTCTTTTCATCAAAGCCGATTAGATCCATCTTGTTAACCGCAAAAACAAAGTGTCGGATACCCATCAGGGCACAGATTCTGGCATGACGTCTGGTCTGAATCAGTACTCCCTTTGACGCATCGATGAGAATGATTGCAAGATCCGCAAAGGATGCACCGACCGCCATGTTGCGGGTATATTCCTCGTGCCCCGGGGTATCGGCCACGATGAAGCTTCTTTTTTTGGTGGAAAAATAACGGTAGGCCACATCAATGGTTATGCCCTGTTCACGCTCTGCCAGCAGACCGTCAAGCAGCAGGGAGTAATCCAGTTCACCGTCGCATGAACCGTTAAGGGATTCGGTCTTCAGCGATTCAATCTGGTCACTGTAAAGAAGTTTTGAGTTGTACAGAATATTACCGATAAGGGTTGATTTGCCGTCATCAACACTGCCGCAGGTAATGAATTTCAGCAGTGGTCTTTCATATCTCGTTAATTCAGTCATTTTAGAAATATCCCTCTCTTTTTCTCTTTTCCATGCTGCCCTGAGCTTCGTGGTCTATTACACGGCTGCTTCTTTCGGATACCTTGGCTTCGTTTGTTTCCCGGATGATTTCATCCAGAGTCGTGGCATCCGATTCCATGGCTCCGGTAAGAGGATAGCAGCCGAGAGTACGGAATCTTACCCTGCGGTATTCAATCTGTTCTCCCGGACGCAGCTTGAGACGATCGTCGTCAACCATTATCAGGTTGCCGTCTCTTTCTATCACAGGTCTGGTATCGGCAAAATATAGCGGAACGATGTCGATTTTTTCCCTTTTGATGTACTGCCAGATGTCGCTTTCGGTCCAGTTTGAGATAGGGAATACTCTGATGCTTTCTCCCTTTTCGATCTTGGTGTTGTACAGCTTCCACATTTCAGGTCGTTGTTTTTTCGGATTCCAGGCGTTGTCCCTGTTGCGGAAGGAGAAGATTCTTTCCTTGGCACGGGACTTTTCCTCGTCGCGTCTTGCACCGCCGAAAGCAGCGGTAAAACCGTATTTTGCCAGAGCCTGCTTTAAGGCCTGAGTCTTCATGATGTCGGTGTATGCTGAGCCGTGGTCAAACGGATTTATGCCCCTGTCCACACCGTCCTGATTGGTGTAGACCAGAAGCTGAATGCCGTTCCTGACTGCGGTTTCATCTCTGAACCTGATCATTTCCCTGAACTTCCATGTTGTGTCCACATGCAGAAAGGGGAAAGGCGGTTTTTCAGGATAGAAGGCTTTTAATGCAAGGTGCATTAAAACGGAACTATCCTTTCCGATTGAATAGAGCATGACGGGCTTTTCGCATTCTGCCGCCACTTCTCTGATGATATATATTGCTTCGGCTTCAAGTTTGTCCAGATGGGCCAGGTCTTGCATTTTAGCACTCCTTATAATTTAGCCTGATACGGTATCTGTATTTATTTTTTTGTTTTTAAGCCGTTTTTGAATACGTTTGACGGCTTCTCTGCTGTATTCGTCTGCGGATGAAGTACCGTCTTCATTCGCAGACATCAATCAGTACTGATTGGCGTTTTTCGGATCCACGGCAATGATCTTCTTTTCGCCTGTCGGCAGGGTGATCTCCCATTCATTGAGTCCGTCTGACTTTTTAAATGTCATGACGGCACCATGTCCGCCTATGTCTGCTCCTAGAAAAAACTGCAGTGCCTGAAAACGGCATTCCTTAATGCATGAGCAACAGCCCCAGCAGTCACGGGAACAGCGGATGCTGCTTTTTTTGCCGTCCTTTTCCCCGATGAGCTGCAGAAGGTTGCCGGGACATACCCTGGTGCATGCTCCGCAGCCCGTACATTTGCTTTTATCAATTCTGATGCTCATATTTTTCTCCTGCATGTATCAGTGGACGGAGGATGATGCGGAATTTCCCGTTTTCATAGCGGGAATTCACGTACTTTTCAAATTTTTCATCCTTATCGGGGAAATCCGCGTTTTCCTGAAATGAATGCCATCTGGTTTCCTTTCTGGCCTCAAGATGGGCGATAAGGGCCTGACATACGGTAAGTCTTTCCTTTATCTCGTAGATCTGCATCAGATCGTAGGTAGATGAGGCTTTAAGGTTTTCTGAAAGAGGGATGAGTTCGGAAATCTTTTTAGAGGCAATTTTCAGTCCCGCAAGGGAATATCTGTATCCCGTACTGATGCCTCCGGCGTACTGATCCATAATCTTCTGCATCGCTTCCTCTATCTCATCTGTTGAAAAAGCAGGGGTGCTCAGGGAAAGATGCTTTTCGTAGCCGGCAATAACCGCATCAGCCTCTTTAATTGGGAATTCTGCCGGAGCAGAACCGTTATCTGCCTTCAGTGAATTCAGATAAGCATTAATGCTGCAGGCGGCGATTTTGGCTTCGGCAAGTGCTCCGGTTACGTATTTCTGCGGAGCTCCGCCGGCCACGTCACCCGCGGCATACAGCCCCGCAATCGAAGTCCTGCGGCTGTCGTCGATCCAGTAGCCGCTTGCGGTATGACCTCCGACGATATAAGGTTCCGTACCTTCGATTTCAACGTTTTCGTGAGCAGGTCCGGTGCCGTTTTCCACCCATTTGAGCGTCTGGGAAGGAGCCATGTTCAGGTAGGCGCGGTAGAGGTCGTTTTCGGCTTTCCCGTCAATTCCTTCGGTTTTCAGAAAACACGGTCCGTTTCCAAGAGCGTTTTCCGTTACGGTGCCCCAGAGACGTTCGGAGGTTTTCAGACCGTATTTCTGTTCGTAGATTTCATTTCTGGAATTAAGCTGTTTTGCACCGACGCCCTGGGCGATGGTTCCGGTAGGGGCGATGGTATCCTTGCAGCGCAGGGCAATGAAGCGCATCTCGAAGGTGGTCATCTCGGCTCCGGCCCTTATTCCCATGGCATATCCCGCACCGGTATTGAACGGCGGATACCACATTTTGTGCCTTGAGAATCCTGGATTGTTCGGACGATACAGGCCGGAAGCACCGCCGGTGGCGATGAGTACGGCTTTTGAGCTGAATTTGCAGGCCTTCTGCGAAAGCACGTTAAAACCTACGGCTCCTCTAACCGTACGTCCGTTTTCGGAATCGGTCCACAGCAGATCGGTAATGTTTACGTTGTTTATTATTCTGACATTCTTTCCGCCAGCCGCCCTGGCGAGAATGGGTTTGATGTTTTCACCGTTGATTTTAATGTTGCGCCAGCCGCGGGAAACGTATTCGCCGTCTTCATCCTTGAGAATAACCAGTCCCAGAGATTCAAGATCGTGAGTCACGCCGTTAAGCTCCCTGGACATGGAGAGGAGAAGATCCTCCCTCACAATCCCCTCTGCATCTGCGGCTGCGTAGGCAACATAATCCTCCGGCACGTGACCTTCAGTAATGTAGGCGTTAAGGGCGTTCACCCCTGCGGCCAGACATCCGGATCTTTTGATGTTGGCTTTTTCCGCTATGGTGATTCTGATGTCAGGATTAAGTCCGGAGAGGATGTGTGCCGCATAGCATCCGGCAGTGCCTCCTCCGACAATCAGAAGATCGGTTTCAATTATTTCTTCTTTGAGGATCATTATTACTTACCTGTGAGCATTAGATTACGTATGTTGATTCGGCGGCGGTAAGACTGTCATTCAGTACCGTAACGGCTTTATCACCGTCAAGGAGATAGAGGCTTCTTATGAATATTCTGACCTCTTCTCCGGGAACGATTCGTTCCTGAGTGATTGGACGGTTTACGGTCAGAAGCTGATCGTGGACTCTTACTTTCAGTTCAAAGTCTCCGCCCCTGAAGAATGACTTTTCCACGATTCCGGTTTCAGAGGTTATATTGTAGCGGAACGGTTCGTTAAGCTTTGTTACGCTGATGAATTCCGGACGGAGCACGGCGGTGGACCTGCTTTCCCTTATTTTTGAGAAACCGTTGAAAATTCCGGGGTTGTCTATAATCGTCGGCTGTCCGATGAACTTGGTAACAAAGGATGATTCAGGATTGCTGTAGATTTCGATAGGTGAGCCTGAACGTTCCACATGACCGTGGTTGGTAATGATGATCTGATCGGCTACTTCAATGGCTTCACTCTGGTCATGGGTTACGAAGATGCTGGTAATACCCACGCGCTGAATGAGATCCTTGAGCCAGCTGCGGAGTTCCTGACGCACTTTGGCGTCAATGGCTGCGAACGGTTCGTCAAGGAGCAGGAGAGACGGTTCGGTTGCCAGGGCTCTGGCAAAGGCCACACGCTGTCTCTGACCGCCTGAAAGCTGGTTCGGATAACGTTTGTTGAGACCGGTAAGTCCGACGAGATCGATAAGACTGTTTACCTTTTCCTTTATTTCATCCTTCGGGGCCTTCTTGGTCCTGAGACCGAATGCGATATTGTCGAATACGGTCATGTAGCGGAAGAGGGCATAGCTCTGGAATACAAAACCGATGCCTCTCTTGTTGGCAGGAATGTTATTCACCAGTTTGCCGTTGATGTAGATTTCACCTGAATCGGCGGTTTCAAGACCAGCCAGAATTCTCAGAATGGTGGTCTTACCGCTGCCGCTCGGCCCCAGAAGTCCTACCAGACTGCCTTTTTCCACGGTGAAGCTTACATCGTCCGATGCCTTAAAGTCACCAAAGCTTTTATTGATATGGCGGAGTTCCACGTAAGGCTGTCCGGCAGAATCAGACGCCTGAAGTTTCTGTTCGATTTCAGTACCGGCTGCGGCACTGTCGGTTAATTTGCTGTTTTTGATATCTGTCATGTGCTTCCTGATGTCAGACCGTGAACTAAGTGAACTGGCTCGTCATTGTAGTTCTTCTGAATTCACGTCTGACTTCAGCCTCCCGTTATTCCTGAAAATCTGTTTGGTTGTTTCTGATAATCCGTTTACTTTAAAAATTTGTTTTTGCTGCGGTGTTCCAGAAGATTTCTGGCAATCAGAATCAGTATCGCCATTACCACCAGTATTGATGAAACCGCAAATGCCCCCGTAAAGTCGTATCCCTGATACAGGATTTCTATGTAAAGGGGCATGGTGTTTGTTTTGCCTCTCAGATGTCCTGACAGAACTGATACCGCACCGAATTCACCCATGGCCCTGGCGGAGCAGAGAACCACACCGTACATGAAGGCCCACTTGATGTGAGGGAAGGTAATTTGTCTGAAAATCTGAAACGCTCCGGCTCCCATGAGTGCCGCCGCTTCTTCTTCATCCTTACCCTGTGCGTTGAGTACGGGAATGATTTCCCTGGAGATGAACGGGAAGGTTACAAAAACGGTGG